>Ga0209367_1000210_pt1 | contig 48804 bp, 40 predicted proteins | sample WorMetLIZISLAND2_FD_187412 | JGI IMG/M metagenome (GOLD analysis project Ga0209367, IMG submission 187412) | Marine gutless worms symbiont microbial communities from Max Planck institute for Marine Microbiology, Germany - Olavius geniculatus... ... | reverse complement strand
ATTTTAGAAGTTAAACTTCTTGTTCTGTTATTATGTGTATGTGCATTACCTTGGAAAAGCCGTTCCCGAAATGACCTATATACTGTGTCGGGCGGGACGGTAAACCCTACTCCCTCACTCACTCACGCATCCATGAAGTTAATCAACGTTGGGTCCGGTTAGTACTGGGATGGGTGACCGTCGGCAGGTTGGTAAACCATCTCGGTACATAACCACACACCCAGGCCGACCAGCCTGGTCACCCATTCGTGGGTAGACGCAATGAATACCAGCGATAGCTGCGACGTAATCTGGCACGATGCACTAGCCCCATATTTGTGGTCTGACAGTGTAAACGGGTGTCCGGCTGAGAGCTAAAAAATGAGATCAGCGCCGCTCTATGGGCCTTATGTTTTCACGTTTACAAGGTCAGCTCGTTGCCGTCATATTACTCTTCTTTATACTACCGAGTCCTTTTTTTCGGCCGTTAATAAACAAATGATTTTTACTCACCACTGATGTATTTTATTTGTGTCCTTGTAACGCTTTGAGCACACTGTTAAGAAAATCAGCATGGTTTTGCTAATGTGTTTGCTTCAATACTTTTTTGGTGTTTTTGGAGATGAACTTTCCGATATTAAAATCGACGTGCCAATTGTTGGCCAGTGCAACTTTTTCAACTTCTTAGGAAGCTGGGACTAATCTGCGGCAGACTATGAAACTGGGCCGTCTAATCAAAACAAAAAAAGCAGAACAAAACGGTGTTTTACACGAACAGTAATCTTAATAATAACATTTTGTTATAGTGGATACGGGCAGCGCCGGAGTCGGCGAGTTAGAGGCCATTGTTAAAGTTGGCGGTCGTTCCGTTCCGGTGAAGACTGTCGACAAAGGATTTCGTATTTTCAGCGTTCAGTTCACACCAACCGTCGCCAGCAGACATCTCGTATATATCTACTTTGGCGGCGAGCAACTTACCGGCAAGTTCTGCTTTTGTACAATTAAAACTCAAATAAGTTTAATAATGAATGCATCATTTATATGATCATAAATTGTAACATCTCGGTAACGCTAGCGATGAGAGACATTTGCAAAAGGTACGTTTATAATGTCTGTTCGTATACGGACGACGGTGCACTTATCCGCATCTGTTATTATTTGCAATGCGGGTATGCGGACGACTGCATAACGCGCGTAAGTAAGTAAGTAAGTAAGTAAGTAAATAATTTATAAAGCTCCAAAGTCTCAGAAAGAATCAGGGCGCATAGGATGATGGACGCTAGGTGGCAGAAAAAACTGACTGAGAGTAGTGGGTAGTAGAGCCTAATACGCATTGTGTGTGAAGGAACCCGTACGAATCAACGTGAGCATATGTGGTGTGAATGTCCCTTAAGTGGACTCATCATCATCATCATTATAATTTGCATTGTTCACAGACAGAGAAGCATATGACATTTTACAGGTTACAGGGAACGGCAAGGTTGAAACAACACTGACAGCCGCCCGTAAATAATAAAAACATTAGCAAAAAAGCCAACAATTAAAAACACTTCAAAATACCGTAAAAATCAACCGAATAGATTGCTTGCTTAAAGCTGTTGAGACTCCTGAAATAGACATTACTCGCAAGTGAACTACAAACGATGCTTATACAGTTTGAACTGATATCCGCATATTGACGGAGTAGAAATTTACATCGACGACATCACTGGCATAAAGCAGAAATACGTGACTGTCGTTGTGACATGCAGACAGCCCGTACACAGTGACGGTACAAGAAGACCCTCGTGTCTCAGTGCGAGGCCGCGGTATCGACTCAGCTCCAATCGACGAACCCGCAGAGTTCACCATTGACGCCAGTAATGCCCTGTTTGCAGCCAGACCGCTCGTTCTTATCACTGGTCGGTATTCTATTTGCCTGTATCCCCATAAGACTTAACTGTGGTATGTAATTAAGTACGTAAAACGTGAATTCGCATAGCGCATAACGTTAAAATTAACCTCTGATGCGCTAGTCGCACTAGAAAAAGGTGAACAAAATTATTTTAAAGAACTGTTTGAAGTCGTCGACATCTCTGAGGTTAACTGATAGTGCGCTACCATATCCTCAACGATGACACCAATATCAGAGCGTTCACAAAGCAACAAACCGTGAAATGAATCACGATTCACGACATTAGCTTGTATGCGGTTTAGCTGTCATCTTGTGGGAATATTTTGAATAATTCGCTGTGGTGCATAAACTATTTTTCGCTTTTAGCCGCCGAGATAGTTTCGCATAAATCCTCGTAATCTGTGTTTGCCTAGCTTTGATACACTGATGACGAGCACCATTTTAACGCCCTCTGAGAGTTTATTATGTGGTGCTTCGTCACACTCACACTCAGGGCCGTGATGAAACGCAGCCAATGGCGTCGTGATCGGAAGGCGGCAGGGAAGCAATTCCCCTAACTTTTGGGCTGTCGAGAAATTGTAAGCAATTTTTTGTCCGAAAATGTTTGTCCAAAAATGCCAAATTTGGGGCCGAAAACGCCTATTTTGGAAGACATTTAGGACCAGAATTAAAATTTTGAGCACTCGTGATTTCCTTTGTCGGAAAGTTGCTATTTCCTGCCCACGACGTTTCTAAACGTCCTATAGGCTGCTTACTGGGCTGTCGTTTGTAGATCCGGTTGGCGAAGTAGTGCCGTGTGAGGTAGGCGGCAACTACTCCAGTGGCTGGACGGTGCGTTGGACACCGCGTCAGCTGGGCGTACACAGTGTCGACGTAGACTACGGTCACAGCTGCACCCTGCCGGCCAGTCCCTTCACATGCAGGGTCTTCGACCTGAGTAAGGTCATCATTCTACGCGACCAGCGTCCGACCCACGATGATGTCACCGATGATGACGTCACTGATGACGTCATTTTCTACGGTACGCTCAACTGGGTCGATCGCTTTATAGTTAAAATGCTTGAAGAGAATAATAATTTTGTGCGGTGCATAATGATTGATTTTGTACAAAGGCATTTAACACTGTTGATTATGCTGTACTTGCGCATAAAATCGTCGGTTATAATGTTCTGCCTCCAGTTATTAACTGGATACTTGCTTTTCCGACTGATAGAAGTCAAGTTTGATAGTATAGTTTAGTTACCGCTGCTTATTAGTTTCCAGTTTTTCTGATTTGCGATTGTCACATATTATTATTCAGAGGCAAACATACTCTGTTGTTATATCTCAACGCCAAATACCTGTACGCAATTGGTCTAAATCGCATCACGTGACGTTTTCAAATACGCACTGTTGCCTCCGCACTGTTGCCATCGCACTGTTGACCGGGCAACATTAAAGTCTTCGCAGCTATTTTGTAATTGTTTACATGTTGACTTACAGAATTGTTTAGTTTGGAGGTATAACAAAACAAACAGTGACTTGCATGTTGATCATCATTACAAATTTTTTCATAAAATGTTGTACTCGATCTTCGATCTCGGGCAACATTTTATGAACTTTGGGTCCAAAATTTTCATTAATGACCTCGACGCCAGTCACTATTTCTATACTGTTTCTGATTGATCGACTGATGTTTTTGCAGTCGATGCATCGGAAGCTGGTGCAGGCAACCTAGAAGTGGCGGTGCGTTCAACCAAGACCGGCGCTCGCATTCCACATTTTCTCGAGGCGGACGACAGAACCACCGGACTTTTCCAGATCCGCTTCACCCCTCCACTGGATTCCTTTCGCTACGAAATCGACGTGTCCTTTAACGACTTGTCCGTCAACGGTGTGTTATAGGTTTTAGCCCTAAAGCATGTGGTACATTTTCTTGCTTCAAATGTCTTCTACTCCCTCTGCGATCACTTGTTAGTTGCAACATACAGTGCGCGTTCACCTGCGCAATCCCATATGGCAGGTGACGCTTCGTAGTTCTCCGACGGGTTTCCCGCAACCTTCAGCCATTAACCTGTAGGCCTAACCGTGCATAAATACAACTATCAAACTTTTGCACATAGTTCGCCAATTATTCGACGTTGAGTAAAAATTATTCTTATTTGTAACATTGTTGTTGACATGCAATGTAAATTTTGCATACTATTATGTATCTTCGATATTAATGGCTTACATTTATGCTAAAATTTATGCTTTAGCTAAATACGATGCTGAATTCTTTTCTCCTGACTTTAGCACACTGAAAAACTTCTGCCTCAGATCTTCTCCTATGTTTCATCTGTTACTCATTTGCTGGACGTAAGTTTAATGGAAAATCTTTATGCAATATGCCCGTGTAAAGTATTGGCCTGGTTGCACTAGGTTAAAAACCAGTTTGTCAAAAGTAGGTCTAATTTTTTGCAGACTATTACATTCTTGATTTTATAATTTTGTGCATGAAGTGAGCATAATATTGGAGTAAAATATACCACTGTATAGCCTACTTGTACGTAATTCGTCGTCAAGCGTTATCAACATTAATGTTTACATTATTCTGTCAGTAGTGTAGTAAGTGGCATTCGCTGCAAAATTAACATAGAGACAAACTGTTTCGGTTTGCTATTAAGCATATAACAAAACTCAAACAAATATATCTGGCAAATAATTCGCATTTGTCAGAGAAATGTTAATTAGCTGAAATGTGATCAGCTATCATTTTGCAAAATCTTTGGTAATCTTGAATATAAATTAATGTGGTAGACACAAAGATATGTGCTCTGTGTGTACATTGATGCATGTGCTTGTTTCAGAGGTTGGCACTGACACGGTGTATTGCTAGCGATGCTTTACAACTCGGTGAAGGGAAAAGCATCTTGCATATTTCATTTCATATTACTGTCTTCTGTCGATGTCGAATTAGGTGTCATTGGTGTTATTTGCGTGTCTGTCTTGTTGTTGTTGTTGTTGTTGCTGCTGCTGTTGTTAGTGACAGTGGTGATAACGTTTAAACGTTTAAACGTTTAGCTGTTGGCAGACAGAGTGATGGTTTGACTGTGGTAATGCATGCATGCGTGAATGTCTTCGTGTAAGAATTATAGAAGACAGCGCATCACTAATCGCATGCACGTTTTAGCGACTCATTTCTGCGGGTTTTGTTTGCTTTTGTATTTTGTTTGTTTTACGGCAGTTACTGAGAACTTCGTTTCTTGGCTGCTTTTGGCTGCTAGCGTGTAACAAAGCAGTTAGCGCCGACTGCGAGTTTTGAATGTAGCGTCCAACTGTATTTTGTGTTTGAAATTATGCCACTTTTCAAACACGGCAACTTTTATAACTTCACATTCGTTTAGACCGAACGAGTATGCCACAGACTTAGTAACAATGAAACAAATTTCGAAATTTAAAAACTTGAAAATTTTCATAACAACAAAAGTTTACGATCCTTAAAACAACAGCCATTTTGCGAATTGCGACAAGAAACGCTATTCACAAATCCCAATTGTCTACTAAAATGTATTTTTACTGCAACTGGTAAGCCTACTACTAATGTGATCTTTTACTGGCAATTTCTTTAAAAATCACACTGCAAAGCTATGATATATTTAATTGACTTTTCGGGTCACGTATAACGTGTGGTCAAGCGAAAACACGTGTGAGCCCAAGTTATCAATCAGCCAGTCACAAAAAATGTACAGCGCCTTCTACACAGTTCTGAACGGCAGCGCTTAACAATTAAAAAAACTTGCCGGCTTAAACAATATAACAATAAAATTAAAAAAAAACTGCATAATGAAATTTAATGTCCGTAGGCGACGCTGAATAAAAACGTTAGCCGGAAAAAAGTTATGAGATGTGAACCATTTATACCACTGCAGACATAGTGCTAGCGATATGCAGTATGAGGGCGGACGTGGAGTGAAGTACTATGTACCTGGCGTGCTTTGCAGGAAGTCCATTTTACCACAGCGTATTGGACGGTCGTCAGGCCAGTGCCCTGGGTCCGGGACTGGACAGAGTGATCGCTCATCGTTCAACGTCGTTCAGCGTCTTCACCTCGGCCGTTGGAGGCGACGCCTCTCTCGACGTCAACGTTCAAGGTAGGTTGTTATCCACGCTCATTTATTGTTACACTCTATCTTCCGCTAATTACTACTGACGAACGGTTCTCGTAAATGACTTGCTATTTCACAGTTTAGGCTCGAAATCAATTTTTTGGACCGATAACGTTCGAAGCTGATCAATACCGGTAGTTTTCTAGCACGTAGGCATAAATTTTTTCCTTGGAAATGTTATCAAAACTTGTTACTGACGTTTTGCGATATTTTGCACGCCAACACAGATACAAACAAACGCATCTTCTGCTACAAAAACATCACCTTTTGCTGTTTTCTCGAATGCTGTCTTTTGACGTAATAAAGCTGAATATATTAATTTACCGGTAGAATGTCTTCGAATGGAAGACTGGCATCGATTTTGAAATGTACGTAGTTTTGAGGTAAATCTGGCCTAATTGTAGGCTTTTAATAACAAAACTGTAATTTTGTGCAAGGTCATTTCTGTACTGTTCTTGGCGCTAACGCCGTTTGTTCGTATTATGCTGACACTTGTTATTACTAGGACCGAGCGGCAAACACGTTCCTGTGCAAGTCTCCGATGGCAAAAACAGTTCTTATACAGTCGTCTACACGCCGACGGAGACCGGTAACAACATGCGCGTTGCACTTTTTTTACTAATAATGTAGATATTGCCTTAGTTCTTTTTCTGAGGCCATGTAGTGCACATTACGCGCCTTGTTCGTCCGTAGAGAATCTTGACTCGAGCAAATGGCTCGAAAGTTTTTCGTGGCAGAAGTGACCTGAAGCCCCGTCGAGAGGGAAAAAGGGGCGGGGTTGTGGACTTTTCCAGATCCGCTTCACCCCTCCACCGGTTTCCTTTCGCTACGAGATCGACGTGTTTTTTAACGACTTGTTCGTCAACAGTGTGTTATGGGTTTTAGCCTTAAAGCATGTGCCCCGCGACGTTTGGGAGGCCCCGTAGTCGCTCAGAAATATAAAGTACACCAGAATGGGCCATTTAAAAGAAATTTTAAAAAATTTTCAGAAGGGCCTCGCTAGAATGTTTCCTCAAGCCCTGCTGCGGCTCTCGACGACTTTACTGACCTGTGTGCCAGTTTTCACTTTAAAAGGTCAAAGTTCTAGGACACTGAACGACAAAAAAATTCACAAAATTTTGAGATTTTAACTGGTGATCGTGTCTATGTATATGTTGTGAGTTTGTCGCTTATGATGGGAGAAGTTCGATGATAACGCGGACGGCCGCATGTGAAAAAGTGTGTATTCAGCATAATATGATAAGAACAAACGATTGAAACAAACCTTACTGAACTAAATTTTAGGCCTAGCTATAGTACCCTGTGTCGACATCTTTTTCCGCCATTATGAACGTGCATGTGTGTGTGTGATAAGGGTTATATTGATTTTTTTGCGATTTCGGGCTGTGACATATTTTTTTTTGAATTGCGCTAGAATAATTAAAGATAGACCAGGAAAATCTGCGTATGAAATTTTAAGACCCACCTGTTTGCCGCCTCTTTTTCATAGATGGCTGTAACGCGACTGAAGTGCGAGGCATTTTTTCACTTTAAATGTTAACGCAATGCAATGCAGCGTTGTAAAATAATTTTTTAAGCTAAAATCGTGATTGTGTATAGGTCAGCACATAGTGTCGGTGAGATACGCAGACATCGACATCGGCGGCAGTCCTTATTACGTCGAAGTGCTGGACCCTGATCAGATCCGCGTTTCAGACATTCCACAGACCGCCGTCCGTGACCAGCCCGTCAGATTTACTGGTAGGCTATCAGTTGTATTGGTGTCGTTATCATATACATCTTTATTCATCAAATATACGATAGCTATGGGATACACAATAAATTATAATACATAGCGAATAAGCCACGCGCGTCAAACGTCTGCCAAAGAGTTTGCGCTTTAGCCTATTTTATGCCGTGGCTACATCGCACACGCACCGATTTCCTCGTCCGAGGTTCTGATGGGCGTTTTTCGGCTGATAGGCAAAAACCTCGTCCGAGGAAATCAGAAAGAACTAGAAAGCACTCAGAGAGCGCAGGTACCTCCACCAAGGCAAAGCTATTCGCCAGGTGGCGTCACCATCTTCGCTTTGCCAGCGGTTCCCGTATGCCCCCCTTTAACGCAACGGTAACGAAAATTTCAAAGTGATCCAGAATCCAGGATTCCTGCCGGGTCACCCCCAAAATTGAATCACTGGTAGTTTGTGCCATACCCGACATACTCTCAAAATTTCAGAAAGATCCGTCCATAACTTTTTGAGTTATCTTGCTCACACACAGACAGACAAACAAAAACTGGCAAAAACATTAACTCCTTGGCGGAGGTAATGAGCATGCACATTCCGTTCGATTTGCTCGGACGAGGTTTTTAAACCTCGGAAGGCTCGGCGACGTCGGCAACATTTCAGACGAGAAAATCGGTTCATGTGGCCACGGCGTTACGCGTATAGGCAGCTGCTCGTATTTTCAAGCTTTGCAAAGCCAATGGTGCATATTCTGAGACCTTTTACGCTCACGGCCTATGGCTTGGGAAGTAGCATAGGCCTACGGCTTCGAAACATTTTTGAGTTCTATTTATTTTGCATGTAGCCTGACCACTTTCGATATCGGCGGCGTCATGGGCTATAAAATTGGGTTAGCGAAAAGTTGCAATTATTTTCCGACAAACAGTCGACTTATTGATCGATTGATAGATTCATAGTCTAAAATAATTGAAAATTTTTCTGCCCATTTTCTCTCGATTTTTCTCCCTCCACTTTTTTCTTCTTTCTTTTTTTTCTCCCCATTCCTTCCCGTCTCCGCCCTTTCTGTCTTTTCCTCTCCCTTCCTTTTCCCATTTTTTTATAATGGGGTTCTTCTTCTTTTCTCTTCTCCGCCTTTCACTCCTGCCCCTCTTTCCTCTCTCTCTCTTTAGAAGTAGGCCTTGTCAAATTTAACTCAGGGTTTAGGGGACCACTTTCAACTGCCACAGTGGGGTCTGGGGCAGAGCTCAAGCCGAAAAAAAATGAGATCAGGTAGCAACAATTCTATAGGTTTTCCTCAGTATTTGACTCATAATTTGGCAATGCTTTGCACCAATGATGCAGTTATTTTCCATTGCTAAAAGTGCTACTGCATATAAGGTAAAAAAATTATTACTACTACATGCTCGCTATTTCCTACTGCACATTTTGTGTCGAAAAAAATATTGTTGCACCCTGAGTCGATTTGTTTATTGACTGGATTCGTTTGCTGGTCTGCAGTGCGTACGGACGGAGCCGGCGATGCGAGCAAGTTGTCGGTATTGGTGAAAGGGCGAAGCACTCGGCCGTCGGTTGAGTTAACTCGTAGTACGACCAACGCATCGCACCACGACGTCATCTTTACACCGACCGAGACCGGCAGCCATACTATCAGCGTTCTGCTCAGCGGCATACCTGTCACTGGTTAACGGATCAAATTTTTTTTCATTGTGAATTCACGCTAATTCTTGGCTCATGTTAAGTTGCATAAAAAGCGACAGAAATGAAATGAAACAAAAAAGCCCTGCTAATGCAAAAAGGAACGCGCAACAGCGGTGCACCGGTGCACCATCGTGATGCGTAAACTTCATCCGTAAATCTCATCCATATGGCTTTTGGCTACAGTTTCACAGAAGGCCCAGCAAAACAAAATCAGTCGCCAGATGGCGCCAGACGACCTACGGCTGAATATGTATAGTGTTTTACTTGTACTTACCAGATGGCGCCACCATCTCGTTCTGGCAACGCCATGTTGGCTGTATATCGCAGATTTTCTTTAACCCCTCTCATTTGGCGCCCTCGTTCGGGGTGAACGTTTTCGAATTTATGGAAAAGCTTTACGGTTCCTGAAACTAGAGTCTTCCAGGCAGCCGACGGTAAAGATTTGGTGATTCTAGCTTGCACCGTTTTTGACTGATCCACCCATGTGACGGACGGACAGACGGACGGACAGAATTGCGATGGCTAAGACGCACTACAGCAGTAGCTGCTGTTGCGCGTAATAAAACGAAAGCCGGAGCGCATGGCTTTTATTTTATTTTATGGCATTTTTGTCTTTCTGAACGCACATTTGGTCTTAAAGTCAATGGACATGTTCTTTAACTGCTGCTGCTGCTGCTGATGATGATGAAGATGATGATGACTCTGTCATTGTAGGCTAAACGGTATGGTAAGCCCTGCATTAACGGCGACACCTCTTTCCTACGAAAATGCCGCAAATTAGTTTCTTTGCAAAACTGATATCCCTATGTCGAATGAAATAAAACTTGGCACCGTGATTACATTCAGAAGAAGACTCCATGCGGCGCCAAATTTTATGCAAATTTGGAAAATGAGTAAAATATAAGCAAAAATAATTTCATTTTATTAATGTTATTTTTTTTATCAATAAATCTGTGCAGGTTCTCCGTTCCAGTGCATTATCATTGACCCAAACAGTATCTCGGCGACGTGGGAAGCTGTTCAACTTTGTCCTGCCAAACAACCGGCACAACTCGACCTTGACCTTAAAGCAATGTCACTTTCAGAGCTCGACGCCAAGGTCACAGGTCTGTAAAAACAGTACCGCGTTCAAATTTGTATGTTGCAAAAAAACTATGATAGTGAAAAAGAAAAAAAGTGTATGTAGTGCACACCATCATAGTCACCAAGTCTTAACAAATTTAACGTCACAATAGTCGTTGCCTATTTTTACAAGATGTAAATGAATATCGTCGTATTTTTACAGATTATTTTAGTATATAGGCTTTTATTGTAGTTAAATAATAAAACATAACTGAATACAATTGAATATAACTTATAACGATGTATTTGCTATTATAACTTATGAGATGACCTACTGGAAATGTGAGCTATTAAATTGATATCACTCTCTTTTCTTCAAACTTCTCAAGTCCTCAGCCAGCCTCCCTGATCCATTTCCTTATTGCTGTGCTATTCTACCGCTAATCTCGTCTCCTCTGGTCACTATACTATTCTGGTTATTCTCTCTGTTAGTAATGTTTTGTTATTATTATTTTATTCTGACTCTGGGATGAACTGGGGACCTATTGGCATTTCGCTAGTTCATCCCAGAAAGTCTATGATTTTAAAGTGATAATAAAGTCAATTCGGAAACATCTAATTCTTATTTCGTTTCCTTACGGTATATTAATTCATGCCAAACTCGTTCAAAAACACGATACATACAAATTCAGCATTTAGTCTATCATCACTCCTAAAAGAGCTGTGGCGACTACGCAACGAGCTCTACTTATCCGGTCGGTCCGCTGACAATCGCAAACGTTTGCCAACAACTGCTATCTAAGACCGCCACAGCTCTTTTATACCGCAATGCTCGGCGGCTAAGTCTATTCCAATTTATTTCTAGGTGCGGCCTCCAAGCATCTCAGAGTTCCTGAGATGCCTAACGCCTACACTATCTGTGTGTTGTTGATTGAATGACTCAGTTAATTTCTTCATTGCTTCCTGACTCAACCACTGATGACATGACATATGTCATTCGTTGCAGATGCATACGGCAAGACAGTCTCGTCACAGGTGAGTCAGGTCGGTAGTCGCCACAGGCTGGAGTTCACGCCCACTGATGTTGGTCCTCACACGGTTGACATAAAGTACTCGGCTCAACCGATCCACGGCAGTCCGTACATCTGTAATGTCTACGACGCTAGTCGCGTGCGCGTTGAGGCGCCATCTAGCGGAGTTGTCGGAAACGATGTTAACTTCACCAGTTAGTTTTTTTATAGTACCGTAAAATGTCTAACATAAGCTCTTAGAACAAGTGACCTAGAACAACCCCGTTGGCTGCTGGCTTGTAACAGAGACCTGGCTTGTATTTAAACGTTGACAAATTGCCATATTGGACTTTTCTGCGCACCTCGTGCGTCATTTTATGTCACGAATGCGATAGCCTATATTCCATGAGCTATATCTGTAAGTATACTGTCTAAACCGTAACAACCGTGTAACGTCTCCCTTTAGAATCACGACTGTAAACATAAATAAACGCATCGCACAGTGCGTTCGCTATGACATTACCACTGACGTGGCTCTCCACGATCGGTCGGCGACCGAGCGTTTCCAGCCGCCGCAGCAAGAGATTGGAACAGGCTGCCACTAGAAATGATGTTATCAAGGTGTCTCCGATCATTTAAGACCAGTCTGTTTTTCGACTTTTTCCTATAGATGAATGTAAAGATTCTGAAGTGCAAGGCATTTTTCACTTTAAATGTTAATGTAATGTATATAATTTGGTGAAATAAGTTAAATAACCGTTTAAGCCAGTTCGTTGTGATCGCCCGTAATGCTATAGTTTGTCTGCCTGTCTGTCTGTCTGTTTGTACAGTGGACACCTCGGAGGCTGGTCTGGGCGACATTGACGTCACAGTGACGTGTAGCAGCGGTCACGTGACCGTTAAACGTCAGAAGCTCGACGAATTCCGACAGAAATTCACTTTCGTGCCATCACTACCGATCAGCCATGACGTCAACGTTACGTTCAACAAACAACCAGTTGCTGGTATCTGCTGGCAATATTCGGCTTTTCAGTTTTAACAGTAATACAAATAGATTTTTTATGCGGCGTAAATCGTGTTTGGTTGATGTTTTCCATAGCACGCGGAAACAAAAAAAACATTAAGAAAATAGCCATTTACAAAAATGACCATTGGTTTATACTTTAGGTGCTCAGAAATAAAACCAAGTAACCAACTAAAATTGCCAAATAACTGACTACATACAATAGAATGCAGGATAAACCTAAAGAAAACCAAAAATACTATCTTGCTCCCCCCTAAGCTTATATAACGGTTCAGATATTCCACGCCTACGGCGGAATGACATTGTGGTATTTAGTTGAGCTGTCATGTCGTTTGTAATCTCATCTCTTTGATTTTTGTCTACAACTTCGATTTCTGTATTTAGCCAAGAAAACAAAAAAAAACAGAAGTCCACGGCGGAGGTTTAAACAAAAGTACGGGTGCTTTCTGAGTTACTGTGTATGTTAAACCACTGTCTGGGATGGGATAAGTGAGTGAGTGTCAAACAAACTTATATACTCCAGACAGTGGTTTAAATGACATTTAGATTCCATGGTCGCCGTTATACCACTGCAGACATAGTGCTAGAAATAAACTGTATGAGCGCGATCGTTTGTGTTTGTTTTTTTTTGTCTATCCTACCTACCTGTTATGACATTCTTATACAATTTGTAATCAAAACTTGTAAACTGTATTATTTGTTAAGTTTAGTCAAGTTATATTGATTTTGTTGTACTGTGCTACCAGTCGTGTTAAATACAGACGTATATAATGTCTATATGGCAGTATGCAGTGTCGGATTTGTCAAAGAACAGTTGTAGGGTCGCCAAACGAGGCGCCACCAGACCAAAGTTTTCAGCAACCACTGTTGAGGTCGTCTTCATTTAGTGCATGGCATGGTTAAACCTCTAATTGTTTTTCCTTGCAAATCGAATGCTGGCTGCAGAATGTCGTGTGTGCTAGGTTGTCCGCTGCACGTGGGAGTGATGAACGGCAGTGAGGTGATGTCGGTGCTGATTCCGTGTGAACCGGCGCTGGTCGACACTGTGAACTGCGTCACGGTCCAGTCTAACAGACAGACACCGCACGCTGAACCACTCAACCTGTCCCAGTGCCAGATCAAAGTCACCGGTATGCCCCTGCACTGCATTTATTAGGCTATCTCCGCCAAGCGAACGTAGTGAATGGCCCCGGTTCATCGGATTGTGTGTGCGTGTGTGCGCGCGCGCAGTGGAAGTTGAATGCTAATAGCTCCAAAACTGTTAAAATTGTTAAGACTTGCTTGTTCCGGACAGTCCGGGCATAAGGAGCATTATGACATCAGTGAATATATATTAAGGATTGACCGACCGACCGACCTCCCTCTCTCCCTTTCTGGATGAGCCTTCCTGGGAGAACTTCAAATGGCCATATCTCAGCAACCCATCGTCTGATCCACTTCCGGTTTGGTTCTAGGTGGGGTAATCGGGGTCAGCCTATTTAAGAGTGTCAGCTATATTTACCCCCAACTGACCCTTGTTGCTACAGTAACGACATTTTAGACAAATGGGCTACAACTCAACTTGTAAACGACTGTCAATTCCTAGTGTGCGTAGGAGATGCGTCTGATTAATTACAAAAACAAGACGTTAACGGAGAAGGCGAAGATGGGGACGGAGTAAAAGCAGACAATTCCAGAATTCTGGATAGATATCAGTTTGACATTAGGTATTCTACGCATAATGTTTTTGGTTTCAGCTCCGACAGGCGACTTAATTCCCGCCAAGTTAACCGAACAGTCTGACGGCGACTACCAGCTTGAGTATGCGACAAAATTCACAGGTGGAAAGGCAGTATTAATACTATCATTATGTCCATCATCGTCATCATCGTCATCATCGTCGTCGTTTTATCATTTCCGCTGATAAAAAGCAAGTAATTTTTAGGCATGTTTTGTGATTTTGTTTTTTTCCGTCAAGTAATACTTGAAAAGTTATTAACGATTTCGATGACGTTTGCACAGTTGTTTGGCTCCAGAAATCCAAGAAAGAGTTCGTTTCGTTGGGAGGGTCGAGATCCGATGAGGCTTTCCCTATTTTACAAAAATTTGTACCTTCGCAAAAGCCACGAGATGAAATTATTCAGAAGGAGTCATGTCTGTGATTGCCTATTGCCAATCAATGTTTCACGTGGATCCTTGCCTAGCGTGGTTAAGGCCAAATTCCATTACGCCGACTTTCACCAAAACTTCTCCATGGGGAAAGTCGTGGACACAAATCACGAAAGTCGGCGACGTGATTTGTGTTGCGGACTCGTGGGCTTTCATGATTTGTATCCGCGACTTATCACGGACTTTGTCTCATAGTTGGCGTAATGGAATTTGGGCTTTGTCCAGAGATAATCTTAACAATTCGAATGCATGATCGTTTGTTAAGGCTTCATGTCTGTTTCCTTTTTACTCAAGTTGTTTATGGTCAATAAAGGTAAATGTTTAATATATAAACCAGTGAGACTCTATTATTTGACTGTGTACAAAGGTCGGTACGTGGTCGAAGTGCTGTACAACGGGCGGCACGTAACCGGAAGTCCATTCCACCAGGAGATCTTTGATCCTCGCAAAGTCAAGCTGGAGTCGGCGAGAATGACTGGAGTTGTCGGAGATGAGATGAGCTTGGATGGTATTGTATGGACGTCTTTGTCGGAAAGGAGGGGGGCTGTAATCCTGAAAAATGGGACGACGGAAGCTTAATGAAGGGCGTAAGGCAGAATCTGGCTTAAAATAAATTTTGCCATATCTTTGAATTTCGCCGTAAGGGAGTACCTGCCTATACATGTCTAAAATTAAAACAAAACTTGCATTTGATTATAGTTGTAGGTTCTGGGGCAATTTTTGGTGATACCTAAACAAAGACAATTTTGGTTTTGTGTGGAATATAGTAATCATTATTTCTTTCTGCGCTACTGTTCATGTGAGTTTCTGATCATTAGGCTATGGTGTGTGTTTAAATGGACAATTGTAAGTGCCACTGTAACACAAAGAACACGGTAGTTTATTAAGTTTTTTTACATAGTGCGCATGTATTCTAAAAGAGTTTGTGTTCTCAAAATAAATAAATAATAAATGGGGAAAAACTGTTTGTCAGTGATACGTGACAAGGCGGGCTCAACTGAGCTGGGTCTACAAATCACCGGACCTCATTCGGGCTCGACGGTACCATTCAACGTGACGGCGACCGAGCGAGGAGACCACGTGACCTACGTTGCCAAGGAGACGGGGACTTACGTCATTGACGTCACCTACGGACGACTCAACGTGCCAGGTGCGCGCTGATCCGACTTCTTTTCACAGTCCCGCTACACACTAATTTGTGTAATTCAGTCGAATCTTATCGAATTAAAACATTCATTTATCACAAAACCAAGGCATGGGCTCACTGTGATCCATTTGCAGAATATGTGATTTGTGAATAATCGTATTTACTTATTTTTTATGTGTTGATGATCACGAAAGAAAGGTCCGTGATTTTGATGCAGTGAAAGAACAGTTGATTAGTGTCTCGACAAGTGATTAGTGGCGCAAGCGGCTAACAGCTTGTGTTGAGGCTGAAGGTGGACACTATGAATATCAGTTATAACTTGGTATGTGTTAATAGTATTCTTGCGTGTGACAAAATAAAATTTATAAAATGGGAAATCAGTCATCATTTTCTGAAGTTACATTGTCTTTTAGGGGATTATAATGTATACATGCTTTGGATTTGTGATAGTGTGGGACCAGAGGTAAGGTGAAGTGGGAATACATTGTGTGGGTTTTGTTTAACATTTATGTTTTTTTCTAACAGTGTAAGACGTGTGCAAATCTGTCAAAGTTTAATAACGTTATCACTGATTATGTTATGTCCTGTTTTTGTGGCCACGGTGTAGTAATCGTAGTAATAGTAGTAGTAGTAGTAGCAGTAGTAGCAGTAGCAGCAGCAGCAGCAGCAGCAGTCGTAGCAGTAGTAGAAGCAGCAGCAGCAGTAGTAGTAGTAGTAGTAGCAGTAGTAGTAGCAGTAGCAGCAGCAGCAGCAGCAGCAGTAGTAGTAGTAGTAGTAGTAGTAGTAGTACGGCTAGTATTAGAGCTGTCAAAGCGTTAATTGTTTTTAATGCATGCGTTAAGATGTTAATAATGCATCATTAATATTGCTGATATTGTACGAGTAGGTGAACTACATCGAGAGGGTGACTTTAGTGAAGCCCACAATGTTGTGCATGTGTCGCAAGACCGTGACTGTAGTGATGAAAGGGCAACAAAACAATTTTTAATTACTTTAGTGTTATTCAGTCGTTAAATAAACGTAGTTTAATGAAATATTACAACTCCTGCTTCACAGAATTAAGTAAATTTACGTGCGTTCGTTAATTTTTTTAACGCGCATTAATTTGACAGTTCTAGCTAGTACAGTCGTTAAGTAGCATTGTATAAACTGCGTGCAGGAAGTCCGGTGAAACACGCGGTAAAATCGAGCGCATCGATCGTCGCGTTTGGAGACGGTTTGATCTCAGCGTGCGAAGGCAAAGCAGCTGAGTTTGACGTCAACAGCAAGGGACAGCATGGCGAGCTCGCCGTTCACGTCGACGGTATGTACCGCTTGAGTGGTTAAGCGAGTACGCAGTACGAGTTTATGTCAGTCCGGACAGTGTTGTGTCGTATACTCAAATCACGCTCAGCTCGCATAGACTACACCGTCGTTTGCTTTATGACGCACGACTGCAGCCGGAAGTTGTGAAAACAGTCCAGTGCGGTGTAGTTGTGGTTTCAAATATAGTACGTTTCTTGTAAAGTAAAAGTAAGTAAGTAAAACGTGAATTTATATAGCGCATCAACGCCAAAAGCCTCTAATGCGCTGCATACATTAGTATTCTGAAAAGAAAAATGTCTTAAGTAATCGTCCAAAAACAGATATGGTGTGAATTGGATCATTTGGATGTCTCAGCAGTGTCATCGGGCCAGCTACAGAGAAAACCTGACGTCCGTATGAACTCAGTCGGTAAGACGGCACAACAAACTGATGACTGGCAGCAGAACGAACATAATGTCTTGAGGCAGTCGCAGAAACTGGGGTGCAGTTCTTGTACTAATAGTCCGTCCGTCTGTCCTACTATGCAATATAAATAGCTTCCAAAGCACATGTTATCTTACTACTGTATACTGTAGTTGTAATTTTGTAATACCATACAAATGTTGTTTTGTCAAAGTTATCGATTTTATTGTTTTAATACTATATGTTCTTTTACACTGTACAATTGCGGTCTGACATTTGTTTTACTGAAGAAATAATTGATTTGACTTGATTTGATTTGATTTGATTTGATGTTCACCCCCACGTAGGCTTAGGCTGCGTTAAAGTAATTACATGAAGCTTAGAGTCTTCAATTCTCAGAGCCCCATCAACATCTTGGGATATACACGATAATTCTTAATCTCAGTTAATATCGGCGACATGATCGTAGTAGAGAGGAGCACCCCAAAATTTTGGTGAAATACAACAAAACCACAGCATTTTACTTATCAAGATATTTTAGAGCTTGCTGTTGGCCTACAACTTGCTCGGCAACAAGTTCAAAACGAACCAAAGTACATGTAGTGGAGTTTGGCTATTAACCGTCACTCCATCAATAGACATACGTTATGATGCTGGTAATTGCCGTAGCTACAACTGTCTAATTGTTGGCACTTTTTACAATGTACAGCAGTCCACGACTAGTTGGTGGTTTGGTGGCGTAGCGGGTATAGGAGTAGAATGTTGGACTTGTGATAAAAAGATCATGGGTGCGACTCCCGGTCGGGTTGCTATCAAGTGGTTCCTGCTTGGATGGCTGACTGTCTGCGGACAAGTAAACCATCTAGGTACATGATCAACGGCAAGGACAACTCAGCCTTACATCCCTCCTGGGTAGGTAAATCGAGTACCGGCCTACTTGGCTGGGGTTAAGACAAGGCGCGTTCACCTGTATCAGACGGCAGGTAACACTGTATATGATCCCATATAGTAGGTGACGCCCCGTAGCTCAAGGATGGTTTTCCCATAAAGAGCTCTAAACACCACCTTTAACGTTTAGGCTTTAACTGTGGTGTAGGGCCGAACAGCGTGGCGCAGTCTACGGTGCAGCCTCGTTCCGATGGCATTTATCACGTGACTTATTTGCCACTGGAGGTCGGCGAATACAGCGTCATTGTACGCTGGAACGGACGAGAAGTACAAGGTCTTCAGCTAATTACGAAGTTTTTTAAAAATGTTTTGTCATCATCATGTATCATAATTGTCGTGAAAGGCAGCAATTAATCACTGATTAAGAGCCTAAATTTAGCATGAAAAACAGGTGCCCTTAGGGTCCAAAAGGCGAAAAAATTAAGAACAGTCGTTTCTAAAAATTCATGAAACACGCGCAGCAAGGCGTTACACGAGTACTGAAAAATAGAACTCTCTTATATCAAAATTTTTTGTCATGCCGTGACCAAATTGTGAAAGAAAAAAAATGATACTAAAATAATTATTTTGATGATCATATTTTTGATGTTAGATTTTCTGTGTTTTTGCAGCATTTGTTGCTTTTTCTCTGGTAAATTAAGATGTTTTGTCTTATTTTTTGTCTTTGTTTTTTTGCTGTTTTAGACTTGTGATTTTTTGTTATCATTCTTGTTATTACTACCACTATTATTGTTCGTGATGTCGTTGTAGGGAGTCCGTTTCACCCTGCGGTGGTCAATCCTAGTCGTGTTCAGTTGCTGGGTGGTTGGAACTCAGTTCTTGACACTTCCAGCAAGTCGTTGAGACTGAAGCTGCATGAGCCGTTCTCGCTTGAGTTCGACACGCGCAGTGCCGGACCAGGTACACACGCACCTCATCCACATCGGGGATCTCCCCTAAATGTTGGTCTATCACAAAATTTCTTTTTGTTGGAAAATTGTCATCTGAAAATGCAAAATTTGGAGCTGAAAACTTCCCATTTTGTGCAAATTTAGGAGCAATATTTGAAATTTTGTCCGAAATGTTTTTAACCCACGACGCCACGATTATTATGCGGCCGTCCTATTCCGGGTCTTGTCTGTCCGTCCGTCTTTCCGTCCGTTCGTCTGTCCGTCTGTGCTTCACTCAAAGACAAAAAGGAATGGCAAAAACCAAAATTGGTCTGAATGTTCCCCAGAGCAGCTAGAATGATGATGATGATGATGACAATGATGATGATGGGTCGCTCACTCTTACAGTTTAAAACAGTTACGAGTGTGCTAAGGAATCAATCGATCAATCATAGTTATGTGCTCGAGCAAACCCTTTAGTTTTTTCGCACTTTGCGCGTTCTTAGCCATCGTTTAGGCGTCTGTCTGTCTGTCCGTCAGTCGCACCCTGGCACTGTATCAAAACGGCGACACCTAGAATCAGGAAATCTTTACTGTGGTCTGCCCCAAAGACTCTAGCTATTTGTCACAAAATTTTGTACCCATGGGTGAAGAGGTCTCCTCGAACGAAAACGTCAAAGAGGGATACCCCCTTAAAAAGACGTTATTTTGCCTCCATTGGCTCGTCTAGTGTGAAAACGGTTGCAAATAGATACACACATGCTGCATATCATATCATATGCACTGGTGACGAGTTTTTTAGATTTATCAACATCGATGACCTTAAATGACCTTGAACCCCCCAAAAAGAAGTTTTTGGTGAATTTTTCGCAATCTCGGTCTGCGACACACAGTTTAAGAGTGAATTACACGAAACGGCTGAAGATAGACCAAGACAACTTGCGCACGAAATTTTCGGCATTAAACGCAGATTTCAGTAGTCCAAGTCTCGACCCCCTAGGTTTAAAGAAACCTGCGCAGGCGCGCGTCAAAGACGGCTACCCCCCAAAGTGGTTATTTTACCACTATTGGCTCGTTTAGCGTGAAACCAATTGCAGATAAACACAGACATACTGGATACTGCTTATCATAGCAAGCACTAGTGACGAGCTTTTAATGGTGTCAACATCGATGACCTTGAATACTTTGAACCTTCAAAATAGGAAGTTTTGGTGTGTTTTTTTTTGCAATTTTTGGCTGTGATGCACATTTCAAGAATAAACTGTGTTGACATGGCTGGAGATAGACTTGGACAACCTGCGAACAGGAACTGCTACGGCTGTCGTGCGTCTCAGGAGCTTTGCTCAAATTACTTGTTAGTTCATGTCGGAACGAGGATGGTAGTAGACAGTTGCGTAGAAGTAACCGGTGTGCCAGTTTTGACTTCAGAAGATCTCCAGGTTAGAGTTAGCGTTAGGTTATCGTTGGTGGTGTAGAATAGTAGTTACAACGTCGGTTCCAGCCGGCGAACTTTCCCTATCCTGCGCTAGACTGATGGATGGCTGTTTGACCACTTTGTGGGTAAAGCGTCCGCTATCAGTCAACCAACAAGGCCAACTCAGCCTGCCATCCCTCCGGGGTCGGTTAAATGAGTAGTAACCCATTATATGGGTTATGGAAGGTGGAAACCTTGGTACAACTGACAGGGGCTGCCTGGCCTGGCCGCTGTGCCAGCCTGTGCCTGCAGGCTGCACGCGGTGGCTGTGCGACCGGCGGCTCTGTTCAATGACGAAAAGCGCATTAGAGGCGTGTTCGTGGTGATGCGCTATACAAATTGACAACTTTTATCTTCACCTTTACCTTCAGGGTTGCGCAATGCAGTGGACGAGTACGCACGGCATAGCTAGGCGGACGGCCTGACATTATGACGGCACTGTTGTTATCGCTGTTGTTATTGCAGGACATATAACGGCTGAGATTCGCTGTTCTGAAGGACTCATTCCGGTAGAAGTCATACCGCGTGGACGCGATCACTACTTAGTCACCTTCTTACCGCGAGTTCCAGGTCAGTAGCTTAAGATATACTGGCATTTGGCCCACAGGCTGCTAGCCTGCTTGGCGATATAATTTCCGATTATTCTTTGTGTATGGTCTATAACGTAGTTATTTCGAGTGGAAAATTTACTGTAGGCCTAGCCTAGACATGAAAATGCATTACACTAGGTCTATACGTTATTCAAGACTGCTTATCGTACATCAGACCTATACTTTCGAATGGCAAAAATGGACAATTTTGTCTTAATTTAGCATCGTTCTACCATTTGCCGTTTTCCATTTTTTTCCTCAGCGCAGCGCTAATTTGCTAAGAATAAGTTAAGTTACGGAAAAGCGCTATACAGACGCGTGTTAGTGGATGTCTAAACCTGGTCTTGCACCGAGGTTTTTCTTTGGTAAGTTCGTCGCCGTTCTGTTTGTTCGCTGTGAGCCTATTCTGTATTTCACATTCGAGGATAATATCTCAGTTATCTGAAAACGGTTGCAGGTGAATACAAGATCAACATTCTGTGGAACGGGATGGTGGTGCCCGGCTGTCCTGTGATTGGTCATGCTGCGGCCGTGTTCTCACAACAGTCTGCGCGTAAAGAACGTCCTCCTGTTCCGACTCGTGAGAAGATCATATTGACCGGAAACGGCTTGACCAAGGCCACAGTCAATCAACAAGCCGAGTTCGTTATTGATGCTACTGACGCCGCTCCGGGTATAATGTCTTTATTTGCTGCATTATTATATTGCGACCATCCTGATAGGCCGCAACACAGCCTTTGCCCGTTCGTCCGTCTCTCCGTTTGTCTGTCTGTCTGTCTGTCTGCTCATCTGTATGTCTGTTTTTTACGGGTTCCTAACTTGAAAACAAAAAGCATAGAAACCAAAAAAATGGTACCAACGTTCTGCAGGGTTGGAGTAACTGGTGTCACGTGGTGTGCCAGTTAAGAGTTCAAAAGGTCAAATATTAGCCTAAAGTCAGCGGAAGTTTATCACCGTATCGTAGTTGCCACGCTCCGTCCACCCGCTGACTGGAAGAGACCGGCTGGACGTCCAAGAACAACTTGGCTCAGAACAGTTGATGAAGACGTCCAGCCCCAGAACTTTGGGGTTCACACTGCCTGGAGGAATGCCAAGGAGAGTCATCCGTACGGCAACGCTCTGACAGGAGTTGGCCAAGAAGAAGAAGAGGGACTGCAAGATGGCCAGTTAGACGCTACTTTAGCGGATGTAATCAATTACTTTTTTGTCGGTATTTCGGCAGGTCTCCCTCCGATGGACCTTAGTGTCCTCTCCGATCTATGTGATGATTACACTGACGACTTTGTCGTCGACCCTTCTGAAGTTAAACGTCTTTCTTCTGTCAAAATCCATAAGGCTGTTATGCCAAACGGTGTACCAAATAGGCTCCTTCATGATTTCAGTGCAGTTGAAGTGGAATCTATACAAAAAAGAGCAGTAGGCCTACATATCATCTTCAACTTTACCCGTGGCATGTCATATCTTAACCTGTCATTTGTCGCTAACATAAACTCACTAAAAAGCAGGCGAAATGAACATTCCAGATCTTTCTTCCAAAAATGTGTAATCCAACTTCATGTCTACATCACCTCCTCCTACCCCCTCGCAACACTTCTGTAACTTTCAGGCTACGTTTCACTACACTTCTCCCTCGCCCGAAATTTCAAACAAAAAAAGTTTTAATCATTTGTAAATTTCGCCCTCAGTAAATACCAGTCACCTATATAATTTCACTGTAATTCTAGTTGTGTCTTTGTTTTTAGTATGGACTATTTCGTTGCCATTTGCACTTATGTACTTCTCTGCACTCATGGACTGTGTTATTTTGCATTTATGGACTATTTTATTGTTATTTAGTTCACTGTTCGCACTGCACCGTTATTCAGCTATTCGACTATCTTTAAAAAGATTAAAAGTTATAGCTCTTAATGGGAAGCCCATCTCAGAGCTACGGAGCGTCACCTGCCGTATGGGATCACACAGTGTTACCTGCCACTTGACACAGGTAAACGCGCCCCGCCTTAACCCCAGCCGCAAGTATGCAAATAAACTCACTGTCTCACTGTCATTGTCTAAGACGTCAAAAGTCTCCAGAAGATGGCGCACATCTCGCTTAATCACGGCGTGCATAAATACGATCTGGCCTAATTTATCACGAACGCTTACTACCGTACGCCAGCCAGTATAAAAGTGGACTTAGAGTTGGAATTCAGAATCAGAAAGTGTTGTGTCAATGTCGACACTGAGGCGACGTCTTCGCTTGTTATACAAAACAGTGAAATGACAGTAATCCTCGCTCAACTTACTGATGTGTGAGTTTTTTTCTAAGACCAAGATGTTATTAAAACAATTTATTAATCTGTTTACGTAGGTACACCTGATGTGAAACTGACTGGTTCAAACGTGGAAGTTACTGTTCGCTGTGCACCTCTTGGCGGTCAGAAATTTCGCTGCACTTACACGCCAACTCAACCAGGTATTATCTGCTTATAAGTCACTTGTTATTCACAATTGTTTCTTTGCAGTTTAACCTCTTTCCGAGTCTGCTAGTAAAAGAGCGTTGAAAATCGGTCTGTGTGTGGCGAGTTCGGTGTCTTGTTTTCTATGACTCACTGTACACTTATTTTTCGCCGGATATTTCCCACGACAAAAAGGAGACTTGAGCAGGTTAGCATTTGGCGGAAAAACATTTGACCGGGTTTTCAAATATATAAACTAAAAATAGTCGACGTCGGCCAATGTACGAATTGTAGTGGCCTCCTCCGTTATGCCTTCAATGCAACGCTGCTGGCGTCAAAAGGGTCTAAGTCTGGACACCAAGCTAAAACTATACCAAACTTATGTTCTCCAAATCCTGTTGTATGGAGCTGACACATAGACCCTACTAGCAGACGACACACGCAGATCATAATCCTTTCATATATCATGCCAACGCCAGATACTGGGTGTGAAGTGGCAGGACCGTGTCAAGAACATCGACATAGCCAACAGGACCGGGGTCTGCCAAACATTGCAGATATAATCAGCAAGAGGCGCCAAACACTGTTTGGTCACGTTGTTAGACTGGATGCTACAACACCTGCACACCACGCGTTATGCCAGATCATTGCAATAAAAGGCGGTCAGTCTGGGGACAAACTGGCGAAGACCTCCTGGGCGTCCTTGAAAAACCTGTATACAGCAGATCGGCAACGGAACACCGGCTAGCTGGAGACAGATGTGGCAGAGTGCAGATGAACGTGGACATCGTGGGGAGTCGCCGCAACGGACCTCAGCTGTCTACTCGTCTTGATGATGATGATGATGATTCTGTACAGCAGAGCGTCGCGAACGCATCGGATGTTAGGCTTTTCGCAAATGTATAGTAAACCGGAAACAAAACATTGAAAACTCTTAATTGTTTACATTTTCACGTGCTTCTTAGCATTTTCAGATCAACTCAGCTTGGCCATACTTTCGTGGGTATGTATAATGAATGAAAAGCTGGGACGTATGTTAGAGGCACGCCGCGCCATGCACTGGCCTCCTGTCTGTGGTTTCGCAGTGTAAACTGATGTGTAGCTATGAGCTAAGGAAACGGAGATCATCGCCGCCCTTTGGGCTTTATGGCTCGGGAATTAGGACTTTACGTTTACGTTACGTTTTTGATACAATTTCTTACGCGAATAAATACCGGTATGCGTAATACAGTCAATAAACGAAGAAAGTGTCTCACAGATCGCTCGGTTGATTTGTGCACGTGTGAACAGGTCTTTATTGGCTGTACATTCTGTGGCGTAACCGGCTGGTCCAAGGCTGTCCTCACGAGGTGAACGTGACAGCCGAGAAGGGCGCCTCGTCCAAAGTGCAATGCTCCGGGAACGGACTGCGTGAGGGGGTTGTCGCACAGGACTTCACCATACACATCGACGCGCGCAGATCCGCACCAGGTTAGACTTCATTGTTCGACTGACTGAAACCCATCGATACGTCAGCATAGACATGTGTTTGGAACCTATCTCAGAGCTATGGAGCGACAGAGGTAAACGCGCTTCGCCTTAACCCCAGTTTGGCAGGCCGGCACTTGATTTACCTACCCCGGAGGGATGGAAGGCTGAGTTGATCTGGTAGTTGGTTATATACCGAGACAGTGTTTCAAATTAGGCCTTAAGACATCGCGTTATGATCGTCCCTACAAGCATCTCTAAGAACAGTGTTTAAAGGACGCTTTATAAATATACAGATTGATTGACAGTTTATGTTTGCAGACGATCTACCCAACCATAGTAAAACCGACTGGGTATAGTGGAACTTCTTTCATGAAAACAAACGACAACTACGACACCAAACCGCCTCACATCTAAGCAAACAATTTATGTTTGCTTGTAAAAAGTATGCATTTTATGTTACTGGGGGTGGCATTTTTTCTGGTGCTAATCAACCAAGTTCCTCAAGTTACACAATTTACAAGCGTCGCTGCAACAACTCATAACAGCAAAATCAAACTGATGTGAATGCAATGTGAATATTTTTTTCTGAAACTCACTTAACTGTAAACGGACACGTTTTTTTCAGAAGTATGATAATAATAATATTGTCACACTGCGGGTATAGGTGATTTGGTAGCGCGTTGCGACGGTCCGACGCAGCCGGCGAGCTGTCAGCTGGTCGACAACCTTGATGGGACGTTCACACTGAATGTGCTGACTGCGGAGGCTGGGCGCCATGTGCTCGCGATACAGTACGACGGACAGCATGCCGCAGGTTCAACTGAATATCACTAAACGTTGAATAAAATATATCTTATATACGTACAAGTTGTTCTAGAAAGTGCTTGGAGTATCTGACTCAACTTTCAAGTTGCAGTCTAAATCTCACTGCGGGTCATTTGCAAGCAACCATGAGCAGGTTGCTAATACTGTGTGCTCAGGCTAACTCAGCCTGCTACCCTCCGTTGGACGGGAAATGAGTAGTAGCTTACAGACTATGGGGTGAATGCTTAGTGTGGCTGATTGGGGCGGTGATATGTCTGCTAGCTGCAAAGGCGGGTCCAATTGTTCACTGACGCGGGAAATGGATGGCCGCATAGTGCGCTGCGGTATCATAAGCTCATGCCAATCAGCTGCCACTTCCGAGATTGTAAAGCACTTCTAGATGGGAGTCTCATTCGTGTATTAAAGTACTGTATCAAGAACCGGATTTTTCCGCCATCAGCTGTCTGGACTTCCGGGTAACGAGCGTTTTCCTACGCTGCACCGGCTGCGTGGAACAGTCTGCCACCATCGCTTCAGCCTACTTATGACACTGCATCTTTTAAACGGAACTTAAAAACATTATCGTTTTGATGAGCGTTTTTTTTCTGATTAATTTTTTTTTTTAATTTGTACATTGTCTATAGGTTTTATGGTCGGTCGTCGCTGTGCATGCGCGTAGGAAGTCCGTTCGTATTGCTGGTGGCTGGAGCGCCAGACGCGGACAAAGTGCACGCCTACGGACCGGGCATCGAGAACGGACTTCTGTCGACGTTCGTCGGACAATTCGTCGTCGAAACCGCCGGAGCTGGGTCCGGCGAACTCACCGTCAAAGTGCGCGGACCCCGAGGTAGCTTCGAATGCAGCCTGTCTGCATCGTAGTCTTCGTTCAACGTATTTCCAGAGTCTCTATCTCGAGAAGCGTTTGCGCTGTCTTTGCTCAAAACTTTGCCATTAAGTCAACCGATTTTCATAATTTTTGGCAAGCACATAATGCAGGGAAATTTACAATGAAGAGTTTATATCCAGCTGGTTACAGTGTTTGTGCAGGTGACAAACTGCGACTGAGTACATTAAACACATGAAGTAAGCCAGCCTACACAAATAAAACAACACTATTTAATAAAATTAATTACGTCATGTTCATTGTTTAATCACTGCACGGTATGGGTGACAGTGTTAATTTTTGATATGACGCATGCAACAAGTGAAATATCGCAACAACGCAGTTATAGCAAGTGTTCGAAATGTTTGCTGCTAGGCGGGGGCCACGGTTTAGAACGATTGCTCTAGTTTCAGTTTGAGTTCGTTCCGGTTGGGTTGTAGGCGGGTTCCGTGTGGAGATACAGAAGGACGTCCAGAAACCGAGGACAATCATCTGTCGCTACGACCCGACCGAGGCTGGCATGTACGCCATCCAGGTGATGTGGTCTGGAACTCACATTCCAGGCAGTCCGTTCATCGTCTACATCTGTTCCACCAGGTCGGAACTGGAGCAAGTGACGTCAGCGGACTGGAACGACAAGTTGCCCCATCAGTTCAACGGAGGTCGTCCGCTGCAGTCACCGAAAGAATCCTACCTCGCGCCGCCTAACGATTGAATCAATAACTACTGCGATTTTTCTCTCGATCCGCAGTTACAAGAATTTGAGACATTCATTCTGACTTTTCTCGTGCTTGCTGTTTACCTAATTTATTACGCGGCCGTTTTATGGGTTGCGTTGCGTCTCTTGTCCGTCAGTCTGTCTGTCACTGTGTAACATTCGGTCTCCTAACTCAAACGAAAACGAAAATGTATGTAAACGTCGCAATATGACAGTTCTTTTATTAATTTTTTCGTTAGCCTTGTCTTGTATTGTACATTTTCGCGTCAGTTGTTTCGCTGCATTGCGCGCATTTTACGTTTTGTGCATATTAATATAGAACAAATAAATTGTGCAATGCATACTAAAATAATCTAGAGATAAGAACGGCCGTTGTACAAAGATCAGAGAATTTAAGATTAAAATACACGACATCGCTATGAAAAATCAGAGTAGTTCAAAGTAAAGAGCGAGATCGCATTTCACTTGCTTACAGAGAAGAAGTGGACATTGTAATCACAGATGAACACAACAACCCTCAAGAATATAACGCATATAAAGCGTACATGTTGTTTACTTTCGGATAGGCCGGCTCAGGTTCTTTTGGCGCCGATTGCAAACTAGGCCTAATCGTCATTAGGCCCAAGTCTCTGTCGGCGCCTATAAACCTCGGCAACCGGACGGACGACTGCATGCATGTCGGCACTCGGCGCCATTATTTTTGCTTGTTTTATAGTTTGCTTTTTTACGTATGATAATCTAAAATTGTTGTATGTGACCGATTGTTCTCGCTTTACATCACATTGCTTTTCGTTCATTTATCTGTCTATCTCTTAAGCCAAAGAGATTGACTGCAGATTCCTACACCATACTGGTGTGGTTTATGTCGGTACTTTTCACGGCAACAGCACAATTTATTTTTACGCGCGACAGCAGCTACTGCTGTAGCGCGTCTTAGCTATCGCAATTCTGTCCGTCTGTCTGTCCGTCATACGGGTGGATCAGTCAAAAACGTGCAAGCTAGGATCACCAAATCTTCAACGTCGGCTGCCTGGAAGGCTCTAGTTTCCTAATCCGTAAAGATTTTCCATAAATTCGAAAGGCGTCACCCCGAGCGAGGGCGCTAAATAACAAGGGGTGGGAAAAATTTGCGATTTCAGCCAATACGGCTGCGCGAGACCGGTCGCGCCCTCTGGTGAGTGTAAATGAAACGCTATTGATACTTAATGTCAATTGCTGGAATCGCTGAGCTTAGATTTTGTTCGCAGTGGGCCTTCAAACATGCACCGCTGTCTCGCGTTCCCCTTTGCGTTAGCTGGACTTTTCTTGTAGGTTATTAATACACACTGTACAAACGATAGATTTATACAAACCGAAACAACACTCAAACTGTAATAAACCATTACGAATGTTTACATATTTCACCGGGAATCGAATTAGACTAGGGAGCTTTTGCGTTGAAGTCGGAAGCTCCACCACTCAACCGTCACATCATCGATACATTTACTGCAATGTCTGTCGCATGCTCAGACTCAAACTCCACTACTTGCATTTGTTGCGGATTTGTTGTAAGTCGTACAACAGGGCACAAGGTGCAGAGCATTATTGACATGTTGAGATGCCGTTGATCTGTTTTAGGCGTTCGATTTTGTATGGATTTGTGTCCTTCAAATGGCTGCGGATTTGCTGTAGGCCAATACTTTCGACTTGTCAGGCTGCTGCACAGCTTGTTGTGTGTTTACGTGCAACAAGTCGACGTTAACAGATCAAAGCAAGTGGAGTTTCGCTCCTACTGGAGATCAGTGTCTATAATCCGAAGGTTCGGCAGTCCGAAAGTGTATACTGCAACTTGCATTTTCACTAACCCTCACCCTAACCGCGAGGAAATGTGAAGATTGTGTCAATAATTTTTGTAGAAGTGTGTAGAAATCTTTCCGACAGTGGAACCGTCGGACTATCAAACTTTCGGATTATCCAGCTCTGCACCCCCCGCCCCTTACTAGCAACCTAGAAGCCGTCCGGAGATCCTCCCTTGCGTCCGTCGCTAACCGCCTCGATGCAACGTTCTGAAGCTGGGACAGACGCTCTGTGGCTGCAGTGGCTGCGAATACTCTCGACAACAGCCAGATGTTCTGACTGCGACTCAGCTATCGTGTGATTCTTTGCACGTAGACCGTCGAGCACCGCCTGGCAAACAACACAACACGCAGAGAATTTGTACAGAATTTGTCTGGACTCCACAAGAAATTTAAAGAAACAGCTAGGAATTCTCCCAAGCGAGTCCAGAGAGTTGGAGGCCCCAAATACAGCTGTTAGTCCCCTAAGGCTGGGTTCACATAAACACGAGTACGAGTCCGGCACTGTACGGGTTCCTGTATACGAGTTCCTGTATACGAGTTCCGGACACAGTAATCGAGATTTATAAGTGTTTCAAAATAATACCATAAAAATCGATCTACCAAAGAGTAGAATAGAAAAGTGGCTAAATTAACATTGATGACTTTTGTCTGCAAACATTTTAGCGTCGGAGCGCGTGCACATTGCGAATAAAACGACACATTTTCCAGAGAGAGAAAAACAGTAGTCTAAGCCTAAATATTTTGTGTCGATGCCGATTAAAATTGATGATTTACTGCGAAGCAAAATAACTATCTTCCAAACAACTTATTTTTGTAGGCAACTAAACTTGACAAATGGTCACTACGGTCGGCGGTAAACTGAGAAGGACAGACAGACAGACTGGCGGACATAAAGACAGACGTACGAACTTGCAATACGGCCTTTTCGGCGAACACTTTATTTGGCGCCAGTTGATGATGAATTCGAGGTGTGTCCGTCGCATTCTTGAGATCTTTATCAAACCACAAGCTGTTCATCATTACCTGCAAAATAACGTGATAAGAACAGCAAACTCGCAGAAAGGATAGTTCGACCAGAATTCAGCGCAGTTCGTTTAGTGGTTTTGCATTTTTTTATTTCATTTCCCAGAGATCATTTTAACCAGTGGCGTCATTTTAGTAAATCATTGGGAGGAGTTTCGGTAATCATTAGGGGTCTAAGTTTACGTAACGTACTGTTCTTGCAGCAGTAACACTGTTCTAATTGTACGATTTACAGAAAAAAAATTAAAACCATAAATCCTTGGAAGTTCATCAACCCTTCCACCCCCTAGATGGCGACGCCCCTGCTTTTAACTTACTTCAAAAATAACAAAATCTCGAAGGGTAAGCTGAGTTGACCCAGACAGGCACTTCACTAATAACAGCCATTAACGAAGACTGCATGCATCTACACTGTGTCTCAAAAAAGTATCCCCGACATTTTTGACTGTAACTTGAAAATTAATTATCGGATTTTTATAATTTTTGGTACAATTGTTCACGACACAACTTGGCATCAAATAATTGTTTGGTTTTCCATTTTACCTAATGTATGCTTCTGCACTACCTAGGGAAAGCAGATCAAGCGAAATATGTGTTAAAACAAAAGAAAACCTGAAAAAAACATCCCCAACATTATCGATCGTGCCTTGAGTAAAAATTAGCAGATTTTAATAATATTTGGCAAAAATATTTATGACACAACTGGTTATTAAATAAATGTTTTTTGTTTTATCTTCACCCAACGTCTGCTTTTGCGCTACCTGGGGAAAGCAGAGCAAGCATAATAAGTGTTAAAATGAATGAAAAAAACGTCAATAAATTCCATCTATCCTAATTTGTCAACCCAAACAGCAGGTCTTGCAGCAGTGTGTCTACCAGATAAAATTTAGGAATGTTTGCAAAGTCAAGAAGCGACTGGTAGAGCCTGGATTGGTCTGGAGCAGAACATTATCGTCGTTATCGATACTGCTGTCGTCAATAAATGGAGAAAGCGTCTCCTTGCCTATGTTCGCATAGTGAACCAACACTTCAAGCAATTTTATTGCAGGCAGTTGATAAATGGACAACTGAATGAAATGTCAGCCACAGTATCAGAAATGTGAACAAAATGTGTTTTTATGCGTTATGTTAATTAAGCAGTCATATCGCATTGGATAAAAAAGTGACATTTCGCTGGTTGTGCTCTTCTCAGGCAGTGCAGAAACAAACGTTGGGTAAGGTAAAAAGCTGAATGGTCATTTGATGGCAAGTTGTGGCAGAAATATTTGTACCAAAAATTATCAAAATCTAATAACTGGTTTTTAAGTTACAGTCGAAAATGTCGGGGATACTTTTCTGAGACACGACGTACTGCATGATTTTTGCGATAATCACACATCTGGCTATGGTAAGATTCCAAAGAAAGTAGGACTAATACCTCACCTATCGCCATATCATTAGATCTAGGCCCCTACTATAAAAATAAGTGGAGCAACGTGTTATTACAGCGAAAAATCGTGGCGTCATGCAGAAGGGACATTGGACATTATTATGTCGCGAAGGAAACTCACGAAAGCCGTTTGCGTCGTGATCTTTGTTCCCCCTGCGGCCCCGGACACGTAGACGACTCGCCCGCTGCTGTCAAAGACCAATGAAGGGCACATCGATGACATGGGCATCTTGCCCGGTTCAATGTAGTTGCTCGGCGACGACGGCACGCCGAAGCCATTGTACGTGCCCGGGGTCGAGGTGTCGTCCATTTCGTCGTTGAAGATTATTCCCGTTCGTCTGCCACGAGCGCTGGCTCCGAAACTAAATAAAACACGCTGTGTGTGTGTTTTATTCTGTGCCCATGTCTACTATACTGTCTACGTATAGGTTTCAACGCGATCTGCGGTGTATTATGTGAGTCTACCGAGGAGCGTGACACACTGCAGACCGAGTTGAAACGTACTTATTTTTATGACTACGATCGACGACGAGTTCTGCCTGAAAATGGGTACTGTACGCAGACCCGAACCACGTTTCGGTCGTCACGCTTGAGTGGAGTGAAATTGTGGGCAGTTATAACACCCCAGACATTGCAGTGAGAGATAGGCTAGACGACAAAAATACGTCCTGAAAAAATTCCACTCTGGCACTCGTACTGTCTATGTTTACCGTACTGTCTACATCGTGTCTCAAAAAACAGTCAAAATTGTTTTTGTCATAACTTTGTCAAATTTTTACTAAGACAATAAAATTATGCAAGATGCACTAATTTTTCCACTTCACCCAATGTATGTCAACGCACTACCGTGTGAAAGACAGATGCTCCAGATTGTTACATTACACTGTGGTTATTTGTATCAGATTGCTCACTTTTGCATCATCAATTTGACACAGGACGCCACGTGGTTTAATAATTTTGTAGTATTAAATATTTTACGGTAAAAATAGCAAATAACAAAATAGCTGACTGATGAGCTTAAAATACGTCTAATCAATGAGTAAATGTCGTTTGATCAGTTGATCATTGATTCCGCCAGTATCTAGTGGCCTTGCATTTAAACCATTGTGTCTTTGTATGCAAGACACACTTTGAGCATAAATTCTGATAATTTACTAAGTGAGTGGTTATATAAGTTTATACTTCTGCTAAATAATTCACATTTATGTGTTTTGTGCTGAAATAAGTTATTAAAAATCAGCATTATGCAACAATTTGGAGCATTTATGTTTTTCCAAGGTAGTGCATTGACAGAAATTAGGTGAGGTAAAAAAATGAGCACATCTTACATAATTATATCGTTGTGGCCATATTTGTGCCAAAAATTATTGAAGTTAGTTAAAATTTAACAAAATTATGTCAAAAACAATTTTGACTGTTTTTTTCTGAGACACGATACAGTGGGAAAACGTGTCGTTATTCTACACTTAGGCTCGCACTCGTAGCCCACTGTGTTCATAACTTACGGGTGCAGTCGTTCGTGACAAGACAAAGGACATGACAGCGTAGACTATGCTAAATGAGCGTGGATTAAGTATGTTAAACTACTGTCTGGGGTAGGATAAGTTGGTACATATTAATTTTTTTAATATTTAAAGCACTCTAATTTTGTAAGTAAATTTATATAGCGCATAACGTTAAATTTAACCTCCAATGCGCTAGTCGCGCTATTACATATAGAACAAAATGGTTTTAAAGAATGAATACGACAACAGAATGCGTACGATACATGTGTTTTATTTTTCGACAAAAATACACACGCATTTTGACGTAAACTGTTCTATTTTGACGTAAGCGTATCTTAGCTCAACCGTTGCTACTATCGGTGAAAGTTGACGAGGCGCGTCTGACGTACTAGAAGTTGATGGTGCTGGACATGGCGACGGCCGAGCCGTCCGGAGCCAGTACGTTGAGGTGAGTGGTGCCATGGTCTGGGTTGAAGTCGAACGTCGGTTCATAGTACGGAATATCGTGTGTGGTCGAGTCGTCGATCCGTGACCGTATCATCGCCGCGTACTCGGGGCTTGTCAAGTTAGCCACCAACTGCACGCATTGAATGTCGAACGTAATCGACGTTCGTTGTGAGTTTAAACACGTTAAACCATGCACACTCAGTTCTCACTGGTACTCTTTGTAAACACAACTTAAGGACGCATTTGTGCATCACAAAGCATACGACTGTGTAGTTTATGCTACCTGAGCGTGATTTAGGTACGATACCGTACTGTCTGAAGTGGTATAAGCTCCTGCCGCGTACTCGCTTACCCATTCCAGTAGTGCAGTAACTAGTACAGAAACGTTTAACGGCAGAAGCACTCGGAAGCATTTTCCGCCGAAGTAACGTACGTTTTTATCAGTCAAGCAATCAAGCATTTAATTCGACAAAATGACAAACATAGTACACGTAACAGCGGAATAAAGCAGTAAATTGTGGTACGAATAAACAGCCAGAAACTCTGCGCTTACAGCTGCCCAAAATGAAACCCAACACATTGCGCACAATAACACTGATCACAAAACGGCGAGAAAGAAGCATCAAATCCCGGCTTATTTTAAAGGTATACAAAAAATACAAAAAAAAACACAAATCATTGCTCTACGGGGACGAAATGTATGAAAACGTACGTTTTTGCCACTTCCAAAATGACACACATTTTTACCAATCCGTTTGGATGCAGAAAATAACGACTTGCGTCGAGGTTAAATGAGACGCGAGATGCAAAAAAATAGTAAGCCTAAGAGTTTTCATTCTGCGGCTGCAAAATATATCTCAAAAGCATGCGTTTGACTCCTGAACATCAGCGACTTCGTGTAATGAAAAGTAAAAGGAAGCAGAGAGTTAGGCCTACTATTTCTCGATAGAGAACTGCTATTTTCCGACAAAGAAGATTATGGGTTCTCAAATTAGATTATGGGTTCTCAATTTTTTGCCCTCAATTTTTCCAAAATGCGGAATTTCGAACGTCGGATCGTACGTTTTGGAAGAAAATTTTTCATCAGGTTATAATTTGGGGGGGGGCAATCGCCGGCTTTCCCCGTGTTACGACGCCACTGCTAAACATTTTTGCAATTGTAACTGGTGGAGCGTCGCCCCTGAGAACTTTTGGCCTGGGGATCGTCCCAGTCACCCCCTCCCGTCAAGTTGGCTTTATGGCGCGTCGTGTATTCACCTCGGTAACGTTGACGAAGTCCTCGTCGCCGAGTGAGCTTCGTTTGGCGTAGGCGAACTTGAACGCTTCGATGATACGATGATACGTTCTCACGCGGCTTGACACGTTAGCCACGTCCGACGACGTGAAGTTGTAACCTTACGGATCAGCATATTAAACGTCAGCGGCGCAACTGGCCACAAATTTGGCTTTAAGGCCAAGGACTAACATCACTGACAATCGCTAGCAGTAACGATAGCAAAAATAACACCATTCTGCAGGGATTCAAGCCGCGGTTACATGCAGTAATGATTTAAAGAACACTTTTCAAGACGAAGACCAAGGCCTACTCGGTAAACTTTTTGTGCAACATCAAATGTTTTAACGTATTAATGTCACGCACTAATTAACAAATTTCTAGTCGATAATAACATAATTAGTATTTGACTACATAACTAGTTAACTGTTGTCGAAATTTAACGGTAACCTAATTGCTTACAAAAAGTCTTTAAAATTCCAAGACTTTTTTCAAGACCAAGACTTTAGTTGTTTTTTGTCCTTGAGACGCCTTGAGATCAAAACCTTGGCTTAAGGACTAAAACTGTGTCAGTGGTTAAAGGTAAAACTAGACTGTCAAGCCTTGCGCAAGGCTAAATCTGTCCGCGGTAGCTGCCGTGGAATGCTGCTATATTTATAGCAATGACGTCAGCGTCGACTAATAGCCATCGGCCTAGCTAGCTCTGCTTATAAAGCAGCAGCTATCAGCAGCATGGTATTAGAAAATTCAGTCCTGTGAACTTGACCTTTGACCTATGACTCTGAACTTCAATAGGTTTTTGAGGTTGTCGAGGTACATGTTTGTGCAAAATTTCATCAAGCTGAGTAAAGCGATTTATGAGTTATCGTGCTAACTGATAAAAAGACACAAAAAAAACTTACCGATGATGCTGAAAACAATACTGCCGTCGTTATCGCGGACAGCAATAAACAGAGTATAAATTGGTTGTGTTATATAGTGAATAACGCTGAACAGTACCGTCAAGTACGGAGAGTATGAAGTCCAGTACGGCGCCGCTAGATGGCGGTGGCGGGTTGTAAATGGTATAATTGCCGTTTCGCAGTGTCACATTCACCGCGTCTTTGAAACTGCTCACGTAGTCTTCAAGGTCAGCCAAGGTCACGTTCCCGGCTCATGTCAAATATCACAGACGAAAACGTGCAAATATCTTCTATTTTGACTACCGTACTTCTCTCTCTGGCGTAAAATATCAAGTGACCGAAGTAATTCGATAAAACCATAATCACTAATCGATGCTGCCCACTAATGTATAACAAGTAGGTAATTACAAGTTTTGGCTAAGGGACTTTGACTCTAAAATCTCCTTTTCCTCTGAGGGGCTCAAAAACTCCCATCTAACACAATGTGTCACTGGACCCCGCAAATGTACCTGCCAAATGGCATCTTAATCCGTCCGTCGAACGGTTTAAGTGCACGAATGTGACAGACGACAAACAGCGACAGACCACGCCATGGTGAAATTGGTAGCGAAATCATTTGTGCTGAAGCGATTTCGCCTAGAAAGTAACACGATCGATCGCCAGACTCGCAGCAAGTAGAACGTATAACGTTAGAAAAAAATTACATAAATTTACTACAGCATATTCAACATATATTTTCGTTAACATGATGACGAGATTATGTTCGATCGTTGAATTGTGTTAATTCATCTGGTCTTTGTTTTCTGTATTTCGATCAGCTTATAGAACTTCATGCACACCCATATTGCAGGCTTAGTCACGTATCACGCAAAAAAAGCCAGAATGGAAAAAAAGCGTTAAAAGACATAAAAAAAAGTGTGGAAAAAATGCGGCAAGAACATGAGAAAAAAAATTAGTGGAGACTTAGCAAAATGAACCCTCGTAACAGAAAGTGCATAGCCTAATGCATACCGTATTCAGCGATGTCGTTGACAATGTCCCTGGCCAAAGATCCTCTGTAAAAAGCCATCGGATCGACAGCAATTAGACGAAAAGTTTGCGCCAACTTTGGGTTTTTTAGCAAGTCGCCTTCTTGAATCAACGAACCGTTTTTCGTCACGAATAATTCCCTGGAGGACGTACAAAGCGACGTCGATCAAACTGTTATTAAAATAGTCATACTTACAAATAGTAGGCCTACAATCTTACTAGGAAGTTGAAAGCCAGGCGCAAATGTGATAGGCCTATACGATCGATAATAACGAAAAACGAGAAAACGTGTTTTATACAAAACCAAAAAAGTAATTTGAACAAAGCTCACGTGACGCGCGACAGCATTGGTGCTGCTACCTGGAAAATTGCCGTAGTGTACAACGTGCAATAAAATAACAATGCGTTTTAAAACAGTACTTTAATTAGGACGCTCTTAACACATATTTTAAGATAAATCTTACGACAGTGTATGCGAATCTCAAAATATTTTAAGATATTCTGTGAATGAGGTTTTGGGGGCCCGATTCACATACACTGTCTTAAGATATGTCTTAGGAGCATCATAAGACAAAAAGGAATATGTCCTAAAACAACCAAATTACTCACAGAGCACTTATGACGTATTTTAAGACATGTCTAAAAACGAAATCTTGCAGGTTTGTGACAGATCTTGTGTTTGTCTAAATCAAATTATGCGAATTCACTTAAGACATGTCGTAAGATGATCCTAGGACATCTCAGCTTCGGTTTTATGACGGCCTCAGGACAAATCTTAAGATAAATCTTATGATATTGTCTGTGAATTGGGTCCATGGATCATAAAGCTTAAAATACCGCTGGGGTCCAATTAGGAGTACGAATTAGTAAGTTTTGCAAGGTGCACTGGTGAGAATTAGACCTAATATATCATTAAAAGCTATAGCCATACACTACACTGTGAGGCATAAAAACACACCAAATTTTTTTCATCATAGCTTGAAGAAAAGTGATCCAATTTTAATAAGTTTTCGTACGAATATTTCTGATAAAACTGGCAATCAAATGATTGTTTAGTTTCCCACCTCACTCACTGTATGTTTTTACACTACCTGGAAAAACAAAATCAACAAAATATTGCATTTTTAACCACTGGTATTATTGCTTATTCAAAAAACACACAAAACACACATTTTGTCCATATTTTTTATCGTTTTAGCTGAAAGTTTATCTAATTGTCCATTTAATTTTTTAACTGCTTACAAAAATGTTCGAAATGTTAGCCCACGAACATGGGCTCGGCTCGGAGACACTTTCTCCATTCGTTGGTAGCAGCGTTGATAACGTTCTGCTCCAGACCAATCCAGACTTCACCAGTCGCTTCTTGAATTCATCAATATTCCTGAATGTTAAGCCTGTTTGATAAACGTGCTGCTGCACAACAGTCAAACCTTGTAATTGATTGGCTGTTGTTGGCTTGGAAAGATAAAATTTTGTTAAGTTTTTGTTGATTTTAATTCATATTTTTTCTGCTCTGTTTTTCCCTGCTAGTGCAAAAGCATATGTTAGGTGAGGTGAAAACTGAACGGCCATTTGATGTCCAGTTGTGTTGTGAATATGTGTACCAAAAATTATTAAAATTGAATAACCCTTCTTCAAGTTATGGTAAAAAATTTTTTTGGTGTTTTTATGCCTCACAGTGTATACAGAAAAATTGACAAAAGTATCTTAATAGGTTTACTTTCATACTTCTGTTATTGCCTCTACAATTTTTTGTCGTTTTTTTTCGAATGTTTTTTTTTTCAAGCGCCTTATCCATTCAATGTACGATAATGCTGTTGTTAATTTAGATACCAAAAGTTATTAATCAGATCGAGATTGTACGAATATCTGATTATCTGACTAGTCGTACTCCTAACCACTGGTTATCATTACTTTGTACTGGATTTGTCTGAATTTATAGGCCTAAACAGTCCAACTCTACCCGTCAACTCTTTTAAAATCAAACTATTATTCTGAGTTCTGTTCATGGAGTACGCACGCGAAGTTTGTGTCGTTTCTGAGGGTGGCTTCGTACTGTCTAATGGCGGTTGCAAGACTTTTCTCGACAGTGAATCCTTCTTCGCAGAGCCGAGCCGTTGGCATAACAAGCTTGTACCAAGGAGCCCGACCAAACTTATTCCAAGCGGCAAAAAGTCCACTCACTTCTCCCGGCACAGCAATCGCCAGACCACCTACACGGTGCATCGCTCACACCGGTTAAATACAGTTGCTCCAATGAAATATACACTGTGTCACAAAAAAACGTCACACTTTGTCATTTTTCATATCTTCGCCAAACATTAGCCGATTTTCAAAATTTTTTCACTGGTTCATACTGCGGACAATTAACAACAAAGCAGTTGCTAAATATTCTATCACATTTTAACTGTGTTGCTACACTACCATGTAAAACGTAATTTTTTTAAACACCAAAATCATTACAATACACATGCAAAAAAATCGAGTTCTAAAACAATTTTTACTAATTTTGTACAAAAATTAAATTACGTTTAGTTTTACATACATTTTTAATGTTTGTAAACAAAAGCAGACGATATTGTCGTAAATAATAATTTTTACGCGCGAAAGCAGCTACTGCTTTCAGCGCGTCTTAGCCATCGCAATTCTGTCTGTTCGGCTGTCTGTCCGTCCGTCCTTCCGTCTGTCACACGGGTGGATCAGTCAAAACGGTGCAAGCTAGGATCATCAAATTTTCACCGTCTGCTGCCTGGAAGACTTTAGTTTCAGGAACCGTAAAGCTTTTCCATAAATTCGAAAGGGATCACCCCAAACGATGACGCTAAATGAAAGGGAGTGGGCAAAATTTGCGATTTTTGGCCAATAAGTCGCTGTATCTCAGTAACGGTGCGAGATAGGGCCTAGGTTACTATTAATTACTAATAGAAAGTCGTACACTGGCTTTCGATTGGCGCCAAATTCAATAACCTTGAATGACCAAAAATTCTTCAAATGAAGAAGGCTTTAGACTATGTTAGTGATTACCAACTAAAGTCAGCTTGTAAGAACGCCATATGCATAGCCCCATCTAAAATTACCGAAATGGTTTTTTGCTGTTTTAGAGGACTGATATCATCACATCGTCCTTACACACAGTTGTAAACTGGTAAGTTTTTTTACACATATTTATATTTATGTCCACGATGTCTATAGTCAGTACGTAGTTTAAGAAATTCACTCAGTCAATCCAAATACTAGTTTGTATGCAAATATCAAGTCCAATTGAAGTCGCAGCAAATATCGAGCAATTAGCACGTGTATTTTAAATACATTTGCTGGAAGTTTGCTGGACGTTTGCTGTATCGTGTAAACGGGGTATTATGCACGAATAAAGAGTGTGTGTAAATGTGCATAAAAGATTTGTTTGACGGTAAGCGCACGACAATTACACATACCAGAGCATTAAAATTATCAAATAATGTTTAAAACAAACGCCGTCTTGTAACTCTTGACATAGCGGACCTTTGAGAGCCAGATTTGTTCTGTTGACGAACATGTCTCGGTAAGCGTTTCCCGGAGCTCGTTCACGCGACAGTAACGTCATCAGAACCTTTTCAGTTCCGCCACGCGGCCTACAATACCGACATTCGTCACATCTCTAGTAAGCAGAGATGACCATGGGAATGGGATTCCCAATGGGAATGGAAATCCCATGGGAATCTCACGGGAATGGGAATTAATGACAAAATTGGAAATGAGAATGGGAAGGAATGGGAAACAACCTGTATGCGAATGGAAATGGCCCTTATTCCCATGAGAATAAATTCTCATGCCAATGTAAAAATGCAGTGTCTGGCTTATGTTCTGGCTAGAAAAAGAAAGATACTGTTTTTCGTCAAAGTCGAATACAATTCAGCATATATTTTCTGTAGTTTGTGATGTTCAGTAATGATGTCTGTCCTGACAAGTTTTTAGATTCAAAGACAAGCAGAGCACACACACGCTTGAAATTGTGTGCGTGTTAGACTTGAGTCTTTGATAAGCCAAAAAGTGTTCATGTCGCAACAATGAAACAATTGTTCGGGAATGGGAATGGGAAGGAATGGGAAAAGCCCAGTGGGAATCCCATGGGAATGGGAATTGGTTACAAAATTGGGAATGGAAATGGGAAGAAATGTGAATTGACTGCATGGGAATGGGAGGAAATGGGAATGTAAAAAGTCATTCCCGGTCATCTCTACTAGAAAGATTGGGTATAATACTCGTATGCCTTGACAATACATTAGATAATCGTAAACATATTTTGTGTTAATGTAGAAATTTGATGATCTCCAGTGCTTTGAAATTTTAGTTTGGCGACATGAATGGCTTCCAGCCTGTAAAAGTTTTGTCACAACAATTCCCTAAAGATACACGGAGTTAAAACTTAAAACAATTTTTGAACAATGAACTGGTTAAACAAAAAATACGAGCACGAGCGTGTTTGACTAAAATAGATGCTCATTTTAAAATATAGGCCATAGTGTTTGTTAATCGGTGTGCTAAGTGAACACCAAAGTTGGGCGATCCGTTGGATAGATACAAGCACGGCGTCGCGTTTAATTCGCTCATAAGTGACAGAAAGGGACAGCTGAGAATGCAGAGCATACAGACAAAAACGCAAGCAAGGGGATAGTCATCTGTCGATGCAAAACCGTTGGTAAATGCTAGATACCGCACTACTGGACTGGGTGAGCTTATACCACTCCAGACAGACGTAAACCACGCTCAAGTCGCATAGATTACGCCGTCGTTTGTTTATGACGCACGACTGCAGCCGAGTGTATTGTGGCTTAAGTAATAGGATGTTTACACGATCCAGCAAACGTCCAGCAAACTTCCAGCAAATGTATTCAAAATACACGTGAATTGCTGGAGATTTGCTGAAAGTTTGCTGGACGTTTGCTGGATCGTGTAAACACCCCATAACTCAGTGTATAAATGACAAGAAACCCAGCTGTCGCTAAGATAGTGACCGTACTGGTTGTCAGTGACCTTCAAGGTCATCCAAGGTCAATGATTTTCATGTAATATGAAAAAACGTGTTTGTAACCTTGGTTCTATCTCTCACCGTTTCCGAGATACGGCCACTTATAGCTTGAACTTTTCCATTAAAATTTCGGCCAAAGGCCATATGGTTACTATTGACATCCTATAAAAAGTCGCCAGCGCTCTATCCGATAGTACCATCGTCGACTCCCTAAGACTTACCGCTTAGCCACAATACCGCACGATTGGCATACCATAGTGCATTATGACCCTTCAAGGTCATCCAAGTTCAACGATTTTCATGTCATTTGAAAGCCAATATGCGACTTCTTATTAGTGATTAATAGCAGCCTAGGCCCTAGGGCCTAACTAGCACCGTTTAGCAAACATAAATCCGTTACGGACGACGACGGACGATAACGAACGAACTTAAAAGCTATAGACAGACGATGACAGATTACAACCGTAACATAAGCTCGACCGTTACTTAAGCAGCCTACGGTCGGTTACTATTTGGTAAAATCGCACGTGTCGTAGATGGTGGCGATGTGTCCTCCGCCAATGCCGGTGCTGTGTGCGTTGACGACGCCGACACAGAACATGCTCGCAATAGCCGCATCCACCGCCGAGCCACCGCTCTCCCACAGAATATTCCTACACGCACCATACACACACACATACGCACACACGATAGGGTGTTTACACGATTGAGCAAACATCGAGCAGCTAGCTCGACGTTCTATGGTAATTAGTACGTGATCAGCTGTGGGCTAAAAGCCAAAGCCTAGGCCTACATTTGAGCCAGAGGCGGGGTTCCAATAGGCCTGTTTGAGTTAGCTCGATGTTTGCTTCGTATAGGCTATGCTTTATGCATGCGTCATATTTGCTCGATGTTTGCTCGACGTCTGCTCGATGTTTGGCATGTTTGCTCGATCGTGTAAACATCCTATTACTCGCATCGCAAAGACGGCTCCAATGAAGCTCTTAGCGAACAATATCAGGCGTGCGAGAGACATTCAGAAAGTCTCTAGACTCACATAGTTATGCAAAAGAAATATACATCGTATTTTTTACTTTTCAACACAGTTTCAACATATGTGCACTTGGACGAGTGTCTCTCCAACGTTTTGGTTCAGTTGTAGATTTTGATTTTGGTCTTCCTGCCAACTATTTGCAGTGCAAACTGTCCACGTTATCAGCAAATTTCCATCCTTGTACGAATTTCAATTATAGCAACACAGTGTTAATGCCGTTCATCATGTCTATCTATATCAGGCTACAAAATCGCTGCATGCCTCTCGTAATCTACATGTTAAATTGCTGGTTGGAAGATTAAGAACGAAATTTTTTCTACAATGAAATCTGAGCTTTGGAGAAACGCTGGACCAAGTGCATTTTAGTTGCAACTTGCAGGAGCCTATGATAAAAAGTAACAACATACGATTAAAATATATTTTGGCTAACTGTGTCATACTAAACCTACAAACTTTTTTAATGATTCTTGTATTTTAACGGAATTAAGTGCTAGATCTAGTAAAGTAGAGCATCAGACTCGTTAATTTTGAGTTTCGTTTTGGCTTCGTACGACAAACTAAGCTGGTTACGCAGCTTAGTTTTTAAATAACATTATCGTATCGTATTGGGTTTGAGGCATTTACTGTGCACTCAGCCCAACTCGGCTTCCTGTCCCAGCGGAATCGAAAAAATGAATATTGCGTCCACAATGTAGGGTATGCGGCCTGGATACCTATTGTCGTTGATCGTTGATTCGTTGATGTATATATTCGTAATGCTTGAGCTACTCTAGCATCAGCAGTGGTGTGTATTATAATGCATTTCAGATACATATTGTACTGATCACTGCTGCCACCTTCCGGAGACTGTTAACTGAGTTTCTGGTCTTGAATCTGGCAGTGATTCGTGCAAATAGCAAGCCCCTTCCATCCTAATCGATTAAATCATTATCAGAATGTTTATTATGTTATTAATCTATCACAAGAAATCTGAGCTAATGCTCCTGAAAGGCGCGGGAGCCTATGGCAGTTCCTGTTCGCAGGTAATCTTGGTCTATCTCCATCTATTTCGTTGCAATTCACTCTTTTGCAGCCAAAAATTGCAAAAAAAATCATTTAAAATCAATATTTTTTTAGGGTTCAAGGTCATTCAAAATCATCGATGTTGACATTCTTAAGAAGCTCGTTGCCAGTGCTTGTTATGATAAGCAGCATGTCTGTGCGAATCTGCAACCATTTTCACGCTAGACAAGACAACAGCGGATAAATAACCACTTTTTAGAGATGTACCCCTCTTTGACACCCGCGTGCGCAGGCCTTTTTGAATTTAGAGGGTCCGGACTTGGACTGCTAAAATCTACATTCAATGCTGAGAATTTCATACGCATGTTGTCTCCAACCATTTTCGGGTAATTTGTTCTTGAAATGCGTGTCGCATAACAAAATCGCAAAAAATTCACTAAAACCCCCTATTTTGAGGGTTCAAGGTCATTCAAGGTCATCGATGTTGACATTTCTAAGAAGCTCGTTGCCGGTGCTTGTTATGATAAGCAGCATGTTTGTGCCTATCTGCAACCATTAGACGAGCCCATATCGGTAGAATAACGTCTTTTTAGGATGGTTGCCCCTCTTTCGCCCTTTCGTTTGTAGGGACCCTTTCACCCAGTGGCATGAAATTTTGCCGCGAAATACCAGAGACACTAAGCTATCATATGGTGAAAACTCGAAGTCTCTATCTCAACTGGTCTTGAAACGGTACCGGGTCGTGATGGACGGACGGACAGAATTACCATAGCTAATACACGCTATAGCTAGCTAGCTAGCACTCGCGCGTAAAAAAAGAGTGTTCTAACACGCCGATCTGCGAGCAGATGTTCGTGTCGGTGGTGACTGCGGCAGCCCGATAGCGCTTGTACGTTGAGTTATATCCACGACCTTCTGTAGACGGCGACGGAGAGGTGGCACACACATCCGTAGGCAGACGAGAAGACGGAGAAAGACACGGACATACAGAAGAAGGCGGAGGTGTGTTTGTGGTTAGTTCTAGAAACGCCTGTGTGGCGAGGACAATTGCTAAACAGAGTAGACCGATCGCCGCCAATACTAGCATTACATTCACCAACTTCTCATGACCTACCACTCCAGACTTAATCTTCACCAGCATCTTTGCAGCCAATCTCTAGCTCGACAAAACACAACAGCGACGATTAATCGATTACATCAATAGCAGTCTAATATGCACGTAGAAAATGGTCATGTCCTTAGTTTACAGTGATAGCGTCCACGCGAGACGGGCTTGCCCTAGAAATTGACTCTGTCAAAGGGACCGAACCGTTCGGAAAGAGTATAAGGAGCGGGCGAGAAAGATAACACCGTGCAGCGAACATTTGGTTTCTCCTTAAAACTCACTCCTTCCAGCAGGCCTACTGCTCCCCCTAGCGGCTCAGCCAAGTGCCTCAGATTCGGCCACTGGCTGACATTGTGCACTTTAAATATTCACATACTTACTTACTTACTTATACACGACTTCTGTCGTAAAAAAGTAAAGTGTGAAGATAGGAAGCTTATTTTTTCAAAACAGTGCATATATCGTAGTACAACTAATTAGTAGCATAAGTAGCCAAGTGGTGATAGAGCCCTTAAGCAACAGAACTATCAATTTAGTTTGGAGGACCTAAAATATTTATTTTTGGGTCATCCGGTACAGTCCCGGGGGTCATCAAGTGCAGCGACTACGACGCGTACCGGTACGCCTACCTCTAACCCTAACCCTACTCTCTAGTTAAGGTTACTATGGAGGTTATTGAGTGCCTTATCTGTCGTATAAAGGGTCCCGTAACCACACTCTAGCCCTTTATCATTATTATAGTTATAGTTAAGGTTATGTGTTTTTGTTTAATATTTCTCATCGTTGTTCTCGCTGTTTTTGCAGTATCAATGACGTTATAAGTTACTGGGGTAGTAAGTTAACAATTTTGTTCATTTTCTAAATTTATTCTTTCTATCATCTTTTTTCGTACAGAATAACGTAAAGTTTCGCATCCTCTGCCCAAGCCCAATATATAGAGGTTGTTGAATTTGTCGGTTTTTAAAAAAGATAATCCTGTATCTGAAGGTTGATCGTTCTGGTGCTAACGAAGCACTAGTTAGCTATACAGGTAACACGATAAAGACTATAGTATCCTATCACTTACCTGGGGCAGAGTACAGTAGACCCAACAGCTGTGCAGAGTATATAAGCTCAAATTACAGATGGTAAGGTGGAAATCAAAGCAAGGGGCTTTGTTAGCCCCCTAGCCACGTACTTTTATTTCATGTTTTTACCACTGTTTTTATTGGGTTATGCCTGCAATAATTATTCTCAGACTCGTGACTGCCGTGTACGTCAATCCAGGAGCACGTGATGTTAGAGCTAGAATAATCAGAGCGTAGCATGGTAGCCAACGCGCCCAGCAATCACACTGGGCACACAATCTTGGTCGTTAAAGTCAGCTGACGTCCGTTGTACGGCAACGCAACACAATAAAATACAATACAACATTTATTTATTGCAAGCGTATATGAAGGTGGCATACGATAGCGATAATAAACAGACCACTGTCACGCGGTGCTTAGACGTTATCGCATTCTGTGCAAATTCTAGGCCAACGCGAGACAACGAATCTCTTACAGAATTAAGACGTGAAGGCGTGTAGAACAATAAACAACTTTTGTTTTATTTTTTACACATGACCAACCACGTTTAGACATTTTGCTAAATGTTTTACGCTCGGTACCGTAACATCTGCAGAGATATTTCTGACGTGGTAATTATAGGCCTAACGTCTACACGTAGAACATTTTGACGGTAAAGCACGGGCGGTCGACGGCCGCTATTTGATGGTGGCCATTGCGGCGGTAGTGGCAATGATCATCACTGTCATCTCGTGAAGTTGATTTTCGCTTCATTTCAACAATTTAGCAGTAGCAGTAGGATCATTGCCAATGCTTCATCTTGTCACCGGAATTAACGCGGTTAATTCATTATTTTTGCGTATTCTCTGTTTTTTTAGACTATTTCTACTCTATATAACTGTTTCAGCAAGAAAAAACTCGGACTCCATTACTCCGATGTGCTGTAGACTTGTTGTACAAGCGAGCAAAATATTGTAAAATAAGCCGCGAACACTATACAACAAAGGGCTATAACCATCTTTATTTAGGCCTACTCTCTTTACGCGCGAAAGCAGCTACTGCTTTCAGCGCGTCTTAGCCATCGCAATTCTGCCCGTCCGACCGTCTGTCCGACACACGGGTGGATCAGTCAAAAACGGTGAAAGCTAGGATTACCAAATTTTCACCCTCGGCTGCCCGGAAGACTCTAGTTTCAGAAACTGTAAAGCTTTTTTTTATAAATTCGAAGGGGGTCACCCAAAACGAAGGCGCTAAATGAGAGGAGGTGGGCAAAATTTGCGATTTTTTGGCCAATAAGTCGCTGTATCTTAATAACGGTGCGAGATTATGGCCTATGTTACTATTAATCACTAATAAAAAGTCGTACACTGGCTCTCGATTGCCACCAAATGCAATGACCTTGGATAACCTTAAACGCTAAAATAAAAGTTTTATGGATTTTTTGGCGATTTCGACCTGCGAGACACTTTCCAAGAGCGAATTGCGCTGAAACTATAATTGAGAAGCTGCATATGAAATTTTCAGCATTGAACGTAGATTTCGACGGTCCAAGTTTCGATTTTCTAGGTTCAAGGAAACCTGCGCACGAGGGCATCAAAGAGCGGTACCCCCGTAAAAATCGTTATTTTACCGTTGTTGGCCAGTCTTTCGTGAAAACAGCTGGAGAGAGACTGACAGTTTGCGAACAGGAACTGCTATAGGCTTTCGCGCGTCTCGTGAGCCTTGGCTCAAATTTCTTGTAATCTTCACTATGTTACAAGCAATCGAGATAAAAAAAGACCGTACACATAGAAATTAAACAGCAATGATGAGCAATACAACATACATATGAAACAGCTTGAAGCATTCCTATAGCAACTAATTAACTAATTAAAGCGCGGTTCACAAGCGAAGTTATTCTGTAAACTGCTGGCTGGCAACCAGCGAGTCGTGAGTCAGAAAAGTAGGCACAGCAGTAGAAAGTTGCAAGTTTTCGACAAAATAGATTATGACTACTCAAAATTTCAATTTCGCCTCTAAATACATGTATCATCAAAATAGGGGATTTTCAGCGCCGAATTTTCTTTTTGAAGGAAAATTTTCCGACAAAATGAACATATTCCAACAATTTTCCGACAAAATTTAGCGCAGGGGTGATTGCACCTCCCTCGGTTTCGACTATTTTAACAGAAATCCTTGTTTCAGTTCATCGTCGTCTTCAGCAGTGAAGGTGGCCGCCCCGGTGTAGTAAGCGGTGCCGGCGACTTGGACCGTGACGACGCTACCTGTGTGGTCCGCCTGTGTGGTCTGCCGACTGGACGTGGTTGCCCTGATGACGCTGCCCGTGTACTGGCTGCCTGTGGCGGCACTCTGGAACACCCGCGTCTGACCGACGCTGATGTGACCTCGAGCGTACTGGACTGCAACGCGCGCTGTTACACCGGACCCGGTAGGAGCGCGATCTACCTGGC
>Ga0209367_1000209_pt1 | contig 48840 bp, 19 predicted proteins | sample WorMetLIZISLAND2_FD_187412 | JGI IMG/M metagenome (GOLD analysis project Ga0209367, IMG submission 187412) | Marine gutless worms symbiont microbial communities from Max Planck institute for Marine Microbiology, Germany - Olavius geniculatus... ... | reverse complement strand
GCGCTAATGTTGACCTACCCTAAGTCGCATTTTTCGGAAAACCATATTTCGGCCCCTAGGGGGTGCTGCGCCCCCAAATTTTTACACGCGCTAGAGAATCACCAAGTCTTACTAGCGCACCCCCCACCGGGGACGGCGGCCCCCCTTAGAACTTTTTTCAAAGGGGGGTCAAAAATTGGCTTAAAATGTAATAAATTAGCGCTTATGACTTCGGAGTTAGGGGGTGTAGCCCGACAAAACTTTGGCACTTGACTTGTCTCTATGTTGGGGTGTTAACGCAAGTACAAATTTTGGGGGAACCGCCCCCTTAAAATTTGGGAGGGCAAAAAACGTTCAAAAATCGGTGTGATTTACGACAGCTTTCGAGTTTGAGCACAAATATCTCTCGAACCGATGAAGATATCGACATAACCTAAACGGCGTTGGCGAGAGCGATCCTTTCGGTGTTGAACAAAAAAATTTGTGAAATTCTGTCCACCACGAACCAAGTTATAATTGCTAATGTTGACCTACCCTAAGTCGACAAAGCGCGTTCAGCGTATGCCAATGCATTTGAGTTCGGGCCTCGTGACTTTGATGCTGGGGAAATTCTCCCCCCTCTTAATCCCCTCCCCCTAATTTCCCCCAATCAGACTTAGGGCGCCAGGCGGACTCACGTTGGGCTTTGCCCCAAATTTCTAGTTTTGTTGACTTTTTACGCCACTTTCATTTTATGACTGCAAATATTAGTACTAAGTATGATATGTTTAACAAGCCTGTTTTAGAGTTGCTGTGAAAATACTGAGATAATAATGTTTGTTTCTATTGTATAGTAGCAATCATTGTAGTGTTTTGTTATGATTTTGGTAGATTAAAATTTTTGTACAAAAACTTTCATGTGCTTCTCTGATGTCAGTGAAATTGATTGCTGATTGTTGCATTGGATTGCTATGTCAAGCTCTTCAGTGACGTGAAAGATGACTCAGGATTGACATTATTTGAGTCTGGCCGACGGACCGTGGATAAGCAAGAAACTCACACAATTGATGCTGCAAAACTGCTCGAGCTTCACTTAAAGCGCACACTTCTTGGACTTGTACACAAATTGTTTGGCAAAGGTGAATATTGTTATACTGCTCAATCACAATTTGAGATTAATCATATTCAGTTATTTATTTGCTCAGTAAATCAAAACAACTTTGCAATAAAAGTTTTCAACAACGGAATTTACAGTGAGAAATATATACCATGTTAGATGTTATATTTTGTTGCATATGGGATCATGTATACTAGCTATATAATGTATCCTTGTCAGAGCTTGTACATGGTGCAGCAAAAAAAGTAGCCCCTAAAGTTTTTTGTTGTTTTCTCAGCAACCGTTCGGAGTTTTAACTTGAAATTGTACAGCTTTATTTACTGAAACTTTTTACATTTAACTGCTAAGTAAAATGTGATTCTGTTGAAAGACGATGACGTTATAAACTTTTTAACCTGACCGTCTACCGTTTTTTTCAGCATATAGGGGGCTACTTTTTTGCCGCACCCTGTACATCAGTTTTCTTTCTGACATTGTAGTTTCTATGCTTGGCATTAGGCATTGTTTTACTGTCCATATTATCTTGCATCATCTCTGACTAGATTGTATCATGTCTTACACTCTTACACTACTACTGTTATCTCATTGCAGTTATTCCTTTTAGCATTGTCATTAATGTGTAGGCCCAAGTTATTATTGAAGTATATGTAGGGGTCTTGCCCCTTCCCCGTGAAAGTGACACAAATTATAATGAAAACAGAGAAGTTTGTTGTAAGAGGAAGGGAGTAGAATATTTGAAGTATGTATGCAAGCTCCTCTTTTCATATTTTTATATGTGCAACTGGCAGCTTGTAAGATGTACTGATGATTGCTGCAAATACGTTTATTGGAGATACACGTAAGTTTACTGTTAAGCTTATTTAGCGTTGACTGTGTTGAACTTTTCATGTTGAATTTGCATTTTTTTGTAGACATCCAGTGTCGATGGGTGGAGTGCTATTTTCCATTTACACACCCATCTTGGGAGCTAGAAATTTTCCACGATGGTGATTGGTTTGAAGTTCTTGGAAGTGGTTTGCTAGAGCAGAAGATATTGCACAATGGTGAGTGTAGTGTCCAGTAGTGTTTCAGTAGATACTGATAGTTCACTTGCATGAACTATGGTAGTTCACTTACATGAACTTTGGTGAGATATAAAATTTTTCTGGTTATAAATGCAGATATCGTGAGTATGCAAGTGTAGCTATATTCGGTATGTTTTTAAGATTGGCTGGTGAAATGTATGAACAAGCTTATTACAGTGGTTTCAGCCAAAATATCAAGTTAGTGATTTTTCGCAGATGATTCAACCAATGGCAAAGGCACAGAAAGAATTTGGTGTGAACTTCTCGCACGGCATGAGCAGTCAGTGTCAATTTTCAGCTCAGGAGGTCAAAGCACAGGGTATGGGCTTAACCTGCAGAACTGATCAGCCTCATAATATGTCAGCACTGGACCAACATAGTTTTACGAGCAACAGCAGCTACGGTACTGCTGTAGTGCATCTTAGCCCTCGCAGTTCTGTCTGTTCATCTGTCTGTCTGTCCGTCTGTGACACGGGTGGATCAGTCAAAAACGGTGCAAGCTATGATCACTATATCTTCACCATCGGATGCCTGGAAGACTCTAGTTTCAGGAACCGTAAAGCTTTTCCATAAATTCGAAAAAGGTCACCCTGAACAAGGGTGTTAAATGAGAAGAGGGTAGGGAAAATTTTCGCGATTTCCAGCCGATACGGCGTTGGCAGAGCGAGACAGGTCACGTCCTCTGGTGAGTACGAGTAAAACACTAGATATTTAGCCACGGGTCATCTGGCGCCCTCTGGCGACTGTAAAAGAGTGAGTGAGTGAGTAGGGTTTAACGTCACGCCTGAAACAGTAACTGTAGAAGAAACATCGTTGCTAGGATGGGTAAACTTAGATTTTGTTTCACTGGGCTTTCAAACATGCACCGCTTTTGCGCATTCCCCTTTGTGTTAGCTGGGCTTTTTTGTTCTAGTTAGTATTGAGTGTGATTGCATGCGTTGGTTATTATCAGTTTTTGCTGTGCTCAGCTGGCGTGCACAACAAGGTCGCTTACGCATTTGGTCTTGGTCTGGACCGACTCGTGATGATGCAGTACAAGATACCAGACATTCGGCTTTTGTGGAGCGAGGATGAAAGATTCCTTGATCAGTTTGCATTTGCTGATCCGGACACACCAGTGACATTCAAAGTACTTTAACCCGTGTTCTTTTATTGTTCTTGAGTGTATTTCCTGCATTTAGTAGTTGGAACATTGAGGTAATATCAGATAAATGTGAAATACATGTACCTGCGTTTAGTAGAACTTTGTGTTTTGGATAAATTTGAAGAATGCTAAGTGCATTTTGGTATGACATGATCCATTATGTCTGTCTTGACTCTGAGCTAATGCTCTGCCAACCTCTCACATTTTAGTGAATATGAACATGTAGATCGGTATTTAACAGCATGTGATTTTTTTTTACTCAGTTTGTTTCTTGATAGATTGTTGAACCATAGGTAACAGCTGCTCTTACTTTTGCTTTTGTAGTGAGCAAACTATAACTACCAGCATTGATGTAATTTTCATCCAGTGCCAGTTCTTTGATACAAAACCTGAAAATAATAATACAGCAAGTGTTTTAGGCTGATTTTCGGTTCCTATCTCTCATTTTATCTACAGTATTTATCTGTCTCCTGAAGTCTTTTTTGTATGATTTTGTTTTTAATCTTGTAAACCACTGATTCTCATTTTCTGTAAGTGGATTTTTACGCGCGAGAGCTAGCATAGCTATAGTGCGTATTGGCTACGGTAATTCTGTCTGTCTGTCTGTCCGTCTGTCATGACCCGGTACCAATCCAAGACCAGGTGAGATAGAGATTTTGGGGTTCACCATATGATAGCTTAGAGTCTCTAGTATTTCGTGACAAAATTTCATGCTGCTGGGTAAAAGGGATCCCCTCGAATGAGGGGACAAAAGAGGGGCACCCCCTAAAAATACATTTTACCGATATAGGCTCGTCTGGCGTGAAAATGGTTGCAGATAGGCACATCATAACAAGCACTGGCGACGAGCTTCTTAGAAATGTCAACATTGATGACCTTAAATGACCTTGAACCTTAAAAATATTGGCATTTTGTGCTTAATATTCATGTTATTTTTATTTCAGACAACTGTGTGTTAGTTGTTTCTGCCTGGTTGTGTTATTGCTTCATTGCACCGGAAATTGCTATTTGTAGTTATTTTGTCAATGATTAATTCTTGTGTTTTGCAGCCATTTAGCAAGCATCTACCACGGAGCAACGACCTGTCATTCTGGCTGCCAGAGACCAGCTTTTCATCAAACGATTTCTACGACTTAGTGCGATCAATCGGTGGCGACACTGTGCTGAAAGTGACGTTGAATGATGTCTATACAAAGCAGACATCACCGCCACGCACTAGCCACTGTTATACAATCACCTATCAGCTGCCAGACGGACCCATCACCCAGGCCGATGTTGCTGTTATTCATTCACGCATTGCCGACGCAGCCAGCCAGTTGCTAGGGGTAGAAGTTCGCTGAGTGTGGCTGCTGATGATGATGATGAACTGATTAGTATGATGTTTGCCTGCCTGCTCTTAACAGTTGAACAGTCACGAGCATGTTGCTGGTATGGTCTGTTGAACAGTTTCATTTCCATCTCATGACAGAATGATGTGGCAGCATGATCATTTGCGTACAGTGCTTTGTGTGTTAAGACTGACCATTGGCATATTTGGAAATGAGAAGCACATATTTTTACACTCCAGCATTCCTCTTATTCTCGATACGTTAAATTTTTCACTTTCAAACTGGAAGGCTTTCGTGTGAATATGTCATTGAGGTAAAGAGACATTGCATGAATTGGATATAAGTAATCTAATGCCCGATGTCTGTGATAGATCACGCATGACTGAACTTCACGAAGTTCACATACTGTCTCAAACTAATAATACTCTAACCAAAAACCACAGTTTCAGTAGCTGGATGGTCTTATTGTCACCTTGGTTCACTTAACTGTCGTTAAATTGCTAATGGCGCCTTGTTTGACTGATGGTCTCTATTACAGTCAGGAAAAAATCTCGACTGAACACAGGATGTGACTCATATTTTGTGCAACATCTTGCGGAACATCATAGCAATGCTGTTGGTCTGTAAAACTGCACTGATTATGATCTGGCAGTGGCGTAGCCAGGATCTAGTTGTAGTGGGGGCACTTGAGGGATGAGGTATGGGGAGGGGTGTCTCCTCCCCACGGGAAGGAGTCTGGGGAGGTGACTGCCCCCTTCCTGGAAAATTTTTTGGATTTTTGATGTAAGAATGACGTGTTTTGATGCATTTTAGCACTGTTTTGAGTAACTGAGTAGGCTCCTAGGGGGGCACGTGCCCCCTATAGCTACGCCAGTGTGATCAGGTGAGGGCTTTCCTTTGCAAAAAATGTTCAAAATGTTTTCGAGTCTTGGAAGTAAATGCGATCTTCATTTGTGAGTTTGGAATGCCAAGTTTATTAATACAACTGTCTTATAACGTTCAAACCACTTGTCAGTGGGTTGAAACGTACAAGCTGAAGGATGTGAGAATTCAGGAGTCGTTAGAAAATGCAGAGCTTTATATGTTAGTCGTATTGCATGGCTATTCTTTTTCCATCATCCTCAGCCTTGGTCTTAATGTGGAGATTTTGATCCATTCTTCTGTGTTTCAGGGAAGAAAGAACACTGGAGAAGTGTATTACAGCAACGTACCAGTTTATGTGATAATCAAGCAACACAAAACCTGCTCAACACTGACAGCTCTGCTGACAATAAGTTGAATCATGTGCAGTGCAGTGTCCATAGATCAGTGTGCACAACATCCAGCCTGCAGGCAACGTTACATGAAATCGTCCAAAGGGCATATCAATGCAGACTGCCATTACTACCTCCGCTAAGGAGGCTATATGACACCCAGCATTTATTTATTTTGTAAGCCAAAATTCCTTATTCTTCCAGACTCCCTTCCCGTCATCCCCCCTCAACCAAAAATTGCACACGGAGTCGTATCACAAATATCTTTGTTTTTGAGCTTCAAAAAGATTGGCTGCAAAATGTGTGAGCTGTAGGGTGTTGAATTTTTGGCCTTACCATCGACTTGATGCATAAACACAGCATACTGCAGTCTTTGTGCATGTTGCTATCATGTCGGTTTGCTGCTAGGATTACACAAAGTTGCAGGCGGATATGGCTGCAATTTTCAGGGAAGGTTAGATTTGACCCAACTTTGAGGTGATTAGATTTGGTAGTGTAGTGATTGGGATCAGGATATGGATCTATGACAGGATTGAAGGATTCTTCACCAGATACGGCAAACCCCTGCTCAACATGGTGCGCTGGCAACTGGCAAACACACGGACAAAGACTGACATCATTGTCAGTGCTTTGCGCTCCCCAAGTGCCCTTGTAGTCATTAATAATGATCAAACGGACAATCTGTATCATATACTTTTATCTGGCAGTAAAGGAATAATCTGTAAGGGACATAATTTCAAAAAATCATATCTTTAGTGCCTTTCTCTTGGATGCGCTGTGCCACATGACCCACTGGTCAGAGTTGTGCACCACTGTCTTAGACTGCACTCACTGATGCTTCCTCTCAGCATGCAACTGTGCCATTGAATAAACTAACGCAAACAAAAACAGGTGTTCAACTGCTCACGATGAACCAAAAACTCTGACCCACTATGCTACATCTATACACATGCAACGCTATGTATAGAACGGGCCAGATATTAATATCCGCAAAAATGACAACAAAGCCAACACCATACATGGCATGTAAACAATCATGAAATGTATCAAACTGTCCTGACTGGCGCCAAGTGTATTTGTTGACTGACACACGCTTCAACAAGCCGCAAAAGTGTGCATGTCACAATGTGCAACTACTTTAATAGCAGAATATCTGAGTTCTGTATTCTTCTTTTTGCTCATGAAACATTTTGAAACTCTATGCCATAAACTAACTTTCTGCACCAAAATGTTCAGCAAAGATTCCTCAGTAAACGTAAAAATGTGAAATGAAAGGAGAGCATTAAACATTCTTCATTAACTAGCCACAAGTGGTTGCACACCAGCACTGATGTCGCCTACTTGTAAACAGAGTATACTGCAGTCTTCGTGCAAACAGAACAGAACTGACATTCCGGACTTACAACAAACTGGCCACCTAACATTGCACTATTCAAGATATGTAATTTTTGTGCTATCAAATAATTTCTGAACATCTTAGTAAAAACTGCATGGCAGAGCAACTCGAGAAGTTCTAGCACATTACACTGCATCGCATCCTTTAGAAAGCGTTTTCCGTACATGGTAACAAATTCCAGCAGAGACACATTACAAGAATCATGGAGCATGAATCTTTGTGTCAACAGTCAATTTGGTATTTCAGAAACAGGTACACTATCTTCTAATTACAGACACCTGCTACACTGTTGACTGTTACTTTGTCGACATCAGTGTAGTTGTGAACAGTGGCCAAGTGGGGAAACAGCCGCACTGCACAGCAGACACAAAAAGAGGCTCTGACTGCATCATAACCATCACAATAATGTAGAGAATGCTGCGAACATGTACAGCTTAGTAATACACCACAATGGCACAGTTCACCTACATCTGTGAAGAAACTGGTACATACATTGAAAAGTAACTAGTAAACTACAAGAATTCACCAGATTGGAACCTTTATTCACGGAATTATTAAGCAATAAAATTGACCAATGGATAAAAGAAGCACTACATGTCAAAAACAAAAACAAGTGAAGTTGACGAACTGAGATGAATCAACTATGACAAACTGTTCGCCATGAAGGAGACAGAAATCGTTTCAAGGAAGGCAACATCAATATTTGAACATCAATATTTCAGCAAATAAACGGTGCAAATTGATGAATTCTTACAGTTTACTAGTTCACCAACATGTCACAGCTATACTGACTGCAAATTCGCAACATTTACTCATTTAAGCTGATTATCTGCTGTAGATATAATCAATATTATACTACCTCCAGCATTTCTATCATGGGTGCCGACCTTCCAGGGACAACGGGTGTGATGTGTACCCAGGGGAAAAAGTACTCATAAGAACTGGGCCACAAAACACAAATTTAACCTGTCCAATATTACGTTTGAATTGATGCATTTCAGAAAAGTGTCCCACAAGCCTTAGTGTAAAGCCCTCTATTTTCTGAACAATCTGCACAATGGAGCATCACAACAGTGACAGTGGGCTGCCAGCATGGAATTGTGGTACTGAGTTCGCACCCGGAGAAAAACGGAAAAGTTGGCACCTGCCACTTCTGTTGTGTATTATCTAATGTCAAATGTAACAATATAGTTAAAACAAAGTATTAGTAATGATGTAATGTGCAACTGGCATTTATGACTAACATCAAAGACATCCAAACCACAGGTCTCTATGTTCGTTAGAACAAAGCATGTTTTTTAAATCACGAATACTAAATTTATTTGAAGACGTGTACGTTGCAGAGCTGGGTGACCTTAATCAATATGCCAATATTGAATCAGTTTGTTTTTGTGCGGAATTAGGACTTGACTCACAAGTGCACGTACTTGAGATATGAGATGGCAAAAAGTTCTAAACATGTATGAAAACGTACATGAAAATTATTTTTCTTTCAATAATTTCAAGGAAAATGCTCAGTCTACTAGTCTATTCCGAGAAAGGCATGCAAAAGACGTGTGCAATAAGACAGAATACACAAGAATATAACTGGATGCGTTAGATACCTGTAGAACAGCAAACACTTACTAAATGTCTGTAAGCAAGATAATCTGGAGTGGTATACTACATTGTGTTTAAAAAAAGTTTACCCTTTCCATTTTTGCAATATGTTTGTCATATTTAGTCAAGATTTTTTCGACTGTCGGCAGTAACATAGCCCAGGAAATTTTAAACAAACACATATGCACAGCCAACCACATCTCATTTCATAAATGTTCACACTGTACCTTGAAAAGCCTGGCAATGATTTCTGTGGCATACAGTAGACCTACAGTGTCAATTATGAAGTTGTGACATAAAAGTAAAATTGTCACACGAAATAACTATCAAGTAACGTTCATATTATCAGAACAAGTGTTTGAAGTATTGTCCACCGGTTCTCACACAGGCATGTTGCCATCCACGCCACATGGTCAACTGCCTCACCGATGACACGCTGGTACAGACCACACGAAACCAGGCAGCACTGACATTTTGATAGGAAATTTATATAAATTTAAATGTTTGGCAGAGCAAAAAGTTAATTGATAAATTGTCTACTAAAAGTTGAAAGATTCCAGTTCAACAGAAAGTGGCCGATGTCACAGTGTGTGTTCTGATGCATAGCTGATTTTTACAAGGTACAGTAAGAACATACAGAACTAGATGTTAGTAGTGCATGGATATGTTATTGTTGCAAATTTTCTAGGACATTTTACTACCAAAAATTAGCAAAATCGGATGAAATCTGACAACAGTATCACAAAAATAAAAGGAGTGAACTTTTTCAAAACACTGTGTAAGGGGTGTGCCAAAAAAATGATCCAACTTGTTTTTGTCAGAACTTCGTCAAATATCCACCAGATTTGATAATTTTTGGCACACTGATAGCCAAGACGACAGAAAAATGTAAGCTACACTCATTGTCCACCTTGCATAGTTTATGTCAATGCATTACCATGTAAAATGCAGATGTTCCAAATTGTTATATTACATGGTGATTATCAGTATCAGATTGCTCACTTTTTTTTATTAACAATGTGACAGAAAGTGCCATGTGATGTAATAATTTTGTGGTAGTAAATATTTTATGCTGAAAATAGCAGACAACAAAATAACTGATTGATGAGCTTAAAACACATTTTATCCATGAATAAGTGTTGTGCATTTTGATCAGGCCCATCGAGAAGGTGGGGTAGGGGGGAGGTAAGTGACCCATCGCTGAAAAATATAAAGTACACTAGAATGCACCATTTTAAAAAGAAAAAATCATGAATTTTTTCCCCAGAGGGGCCTGACAAAAATGTTTCCCCAGGCCCCACTGTGGCTCTTGACGAGCCTGATTTTGATCAGTTAATCGTTAATGCTGCTGTCAGCCACTGTATACACTTTGGGCATAAGTGATGATAATTTGGAAGCAAGTTGTTACATAAATTATAATTCTGCTAAATAAATCACATTTTAGTTTATTATGTGCTTAATTAAGTTGTTAAAACTTTACGTACACAACAACTGAGCATTATGCAACAATTTGGAGCATCTGCGCTTTACACGGTAGTGCACTGACAAACTATGTGAGGTGGACAATGAGTGCACCTTACATATTTCTATCGTCTTGGCTATCTGTGTGCCGAAAATTATCAAATTTGGTTGAGATTTGATGAAGTTCTGACAAAAACAAGTTGGGTCATTTTTTTGGCACACCCTGTATATGTAAGGTGTACACCATAACCATCATATTACACCATACTAACGACAATTCGACATTCATGCTAGCAAATTGAATCTGAAACATTAAGACAAACATGAAATACATGTGTCTGCAAACAAACTGAGACAAAAATTTCTCTGCCAAATCACTCAGCTCTGACGCAATCGCAACGGCAACATAAGCAAGTTCGAACCATCAAGAATAGATGCAAAACATCCACTGTACCAATCGGTTAATGACTTAATGAAATGCAACAGAAAGCATCAGTATGTATGTATGTCCGTAATAAGCTCCTGTCGTGTCAGTTGCACACTAAAACGATACACTACGGCACATGAAACACAACATGGTAATAATGGACAGCGCAATAAACAATGCAAGCCGTAGTGTATCTCAGACCGGCTTCTTCCTGTCAATATATCTACAAAACACAACATCTCGTTACAACCCTTCAACATCTATACAAACAACAGCCAACCAGAATCATCAAGTACTACACTGTGTCCGGAAAAAAGTAACCCCCTAAACATCATATAATAGAAATGTCAAATCTGAATGAATCTGAATAAAATTTCGTACACTTAGTCCCTAATAAATTGCTAAAGTGATCACCTAATATCATTGAAAATGTTATTTTTAGCGGAGTTATTAATTGTTGAATATTGATAACAAAATATGTCTGTTACCAATGTGGCGTTACATACTGCAGTCGCTCAGTCGAAAGTGACATTTGTTGACGCAATCAAAATAATGCAAACAATGACAAAATGACATTTTCTGCAGACGATTGTTATTTAATTAAACTTCTGAGACAAGAGAAAAAGTATGGTGCTAAGAAGAATTTCCCAGCAAGCCATGGACAATGTCAGGATTTAACAAACGGTTGATCGATACTGAACACTTCATGTTTTGGAATGACCTCACAAAAGCCACTGCAACCATTGTTTGTGTTGTGAAATTTGGCACTTTGATTGGCAATGGATGATGCATTGCTGACGTGAAATTTTGTTAGAATCGGATGTTTTTTGTCGGAGTTACGCAAATATACAGAGGGTTTTTTACAGTAATGCCATATTGGTAAATGAGATATTTTGTTATCGATGTTTCACAATTGATAACTCCAGTAAGAAATAATATTTTTCCACAAAATTTGGTTTTCGCTTTCGCAGTTTATTGGGGATTAAGTGCACTGATTTTGATTCAGATTCGTTCAGTTCTGACATTTCTGCTGCACAATGTCTACCTTGTTACTTTCTTCCGGACACAGTGTGGGTTTTACTGCTCAAATGCACAATGCAAATCTAGGGTATAATGGCAAAATTCCCACTGGTTGTCCATGACATTTAAAGAAAACTGACACAAGCTTAGTACACAATGCATTCTGTCAGTTTTTTCAATGTTATTTTTTACAGTTTGTTATTTATAAACTGCCATCCCCGAAATGACCTATACTGTGTCAGGTGGAACGTTAAACCCTACTCACTCACTTAATTATAAACAGCTTATTCAATTACTTGCTATATTTCATTTTGTAATGAAATGAATATTTAACACTCTGACATTCTGCAATAAGTTAATTTTTGAAGGAGCTTGTAGTTAGAACGTTTGGCCCGCCAGAAAACCATACAGATACAATGTTCTGTCACTCTGCCCTTGAAATCAAATCTTAACTGGTTTCTCAACTCTGATGCCAAAAGGAATCTTATTTCATCGAAGCATCTAAGCCTGGTGAGAGATCACAAACAAATGGCAGTACAAAATAATCAACCGACATTTAAACACAACGACAGCTCCTACGTATGCTACAGTTTCTACCATTCCACTAACAAATAGCATTACATTTTGGAGAAAAAATTAACAACGAAATGAAAAAAAAAACATTACCATTTCTTAAAAAGCAAGCTATAGCTTCAAAAAGCACACACACCACAGTATAAGGTAGAACTAGAAAGCAGTCGTAGCCCGCAGGTACCTCCGCCAAGGCAAAGCTATTCGCCAGGTGGCGTCACTGTCTTTGCTTTGCCAGCGGTTCCCTTATGCCCCCTTTAATGCAATGGTAACGAAAATTTCAAAGTGATCCAGAATCCAGGATTCCTGCTGGATCACACCCAAAATTGAATCACTGGTAGTTTATGCCATGCCCGACATTCCCTCAAAATTTCAGAAAGATCCGTCCATAACTTTTCGAGTTATCTTGTACACACACAGACAAACAAACAAAAACCGGCAAAAACATTACCTCCTTGGCGGAAATAAAAATACGCCAGCCAAGTGCTCACATTTTGTGCAGCCGTCCGTATAGAGCTGCATTACCCTAACAACTTTTGAAAATTGGCTTACCAGTTACTAATGCCCTCAGAAACGTTTACACCCATTTTTCTTGTCCTGCACCTTTGTGTTGTTGTGTGTTAGAAGCCCAAATGGATGAATGGGTAGAATGCATATGACATTGTGTTCCCTACTAGGATGGCTGCATAAAAATAATGATCTAAAAACTATGCAAACCTAGTTAGGCTGCAACCCATCGGCAGCAGATGCCCCATTGGCGTGTGGGCGCTTGCGCTGGCCTGGGGGTCCTGTTGCCGATGGCAACGGCTCCATGCCCAGCACTTTGTGAATGTCACCAAACACAATCATTCGTAGAGCATGCTGTACACCAAACACACACAAACTACATTTTAAAAACTTGTGTAGTAACTATTTCGCAGAAGTCTAGAAATGAACTACAAGTTGAGTAACGGGTTACTTACTGTGTAGCACATAAAATTAGCAAGAAATTTGAGCTAATGCTCACGAGACGCACGAAAGCCTATAGCTGTTTCTGTTCGCAAACTGTCAGTCTATCTCCAGCTATTTCGTCGCAGTTCATTCTCGAAGTATGCGCTGCAGCCAAAGAGCGCAAAAATCAACAAAAAACCCCTTATTTTGGAATTTCATAGTCTTTCAAAGTCATCCATGTTAATATGACTGAAAAGCTCATCACTAGTGCTTGTTGTGATAGCCAGCATGCCCGTGCCTATCTGCAACCGTTTTCACACAACACTGGCCAACAACGGTAAAATAACGACTTCTACGGGGGTACCGCTCTTTGATCCCCTCGTGTGCAGGTTTTCTTAAACCTAGAAAGTCGAGACTTGAACTGTTGAAATCTACATTCAATGCTGAAATTTCACATGCAGCTTCTCCATGTCTATCTCAATTGATTTTGGCACAATTCTCTCTTGAAATTTGTGTCGCAGCCCAAAATTGCCAAAAAAATCCATAAAAACCCCCTATTTTGGCGTTCAAGGTCATTGAATTCAGCACCAATCGATAGCCAGTGTACGACTTCCCATTAGTGATTAATAGTAACCTAGGTCCTATCTCGAACCGTTACTGAAATACAGCGACTTATTGGCTAAAAATCACAAATTTTTCCCACCCCCTCTCATTTAGCGCCCTAGTTTGGGGTGATGGAACAGTTCCTGAAACTATAGATTTGCAGGCAGATTTGGTGATCCTAGCGTGCACCGTTTTTGACTGATCCACCTGTGCGACAGACAGACGGAGAGACAGAATTGCGATGGCTAAGATGCGCTAAAGCAGTAGCTGCTTTCACGCGTAAAAACTGAACTAATCACACTAATTCCACCATGTAAGGGAATTAGGGTGGCTTTGTAGCGTAATTGCAAAGTGTCAGACTTATGATACAGAGGTCGTGAGTTCACAATCAAACATGTGATCCTATGTGGCAGGTGATGCTCCATAGCTCTGCGAAAAATTCCCGTAAAGAGCTATACCTCAAACCTTTTAAAACCTTTAACTGATACCAGTGGTTTTATCAATTTTTGCAAACTGTGGCACAATTCATAGCGTCAGATACTGCTAGCATTTGCAGCTTCCATGCTGCATTTCTGTAACTGGATTTACGCATCTGTGAAAAAACAAAAACAAACAAACCAATCTCGCTCCACAGATTAAGCAAGTCAAATGTTTAGTTCAGATCTGTTCAGTGGGGGGATATCTATTAACCCACTCTTACAGCATACCATAGCTTCCACAAATGCTGCCAATTGTTCAGCTTTGGTGTAAGACTGGCAGATGACTATTGACTACGAAAACAATAAGGTGATGAAGATAAGTGAGCACAGACCAGTCAAAGTCCTTGCAGACTTAGGCTGGTTGCTGTGTATGTGGCTAGAAATGAAGTGTTTATCCAGCTGATTTACCGTACGATTCAAGCTGTCAATGGCGATGAAATAAACGCCCAGCTGACGTTTTAAAATATTATATTGTGACAAACACAAAATAATGTGCAATAATTGTTCAACCACACAACCACCAGCACATTCACATGTACAATGGCTGGCAATGTAGTCATTTAATCGTTCTTTATTGCAGCAAAGCAAGCAGCTTAGCAAGCTAGCAAATGCATACGCCTGATTCGCTGATAAATGGCTGCTCGTCGATTCAAATTCTCCAAGCTTCTACTGCTGTCAAACAACGTTTATGAAATCTGCTGTAGTCAGCTGCAGTTGGCTGATGATGAACTCAACGTCAGGTCGCACGGTACACGTTACGTTGTCCCAGAATTACCCAGAAATTCACGGTTGTCAACAACACCTTCCTGTCCAGTCAGTGAAGGTTTTTATTTGCGTATGCTCGACCAAAACGTCACAGTTAGAATCAAACAGCTCCTTTAACGTTCAATGTAGTCTCTCTGGTTTTCAGTATGTTAATACTAATCCTCACACAAGAAATCTGTCTTTTCTCGCTCAAAATCAATGTTTACGTGAGCCCCTAACATAGCTCCTTACTTCTAACACTTGAAACTCTTGTAACTGACGGTTAAACTAGTGATGCACGGATTTTGCACTTCTGTAAACATTTAATTCTGGCAACGTTCCAGCGTTGTGGTTGATGCTTAGAAGAGCAAGCAAGCATTACAGATACGTAATATATAATCTATTGACTACTATCCTATGCCAGCCTTGATATAAAATTTTGGTGTGGACATTTCACAACCTTACAGTCCTAGAACAGTTAAAAATGAACAATGAGGACAGACTAGCAGCCAATCTAATGTATGGCCATTTGTTAAAACATTATCAATTAATACTGTATGGCAACAACGTTTATCTGAAAGCATTTCAGCAGAACCTGTGCACTGTTGGTGATATCTTCACGCTGCTGCTGTGTCAAGCAGGCCAGAGCATCAATGGGATCCTTCTCGCAGGGGTCCAGCAACCCCGGTCCACCTGTCACCATCACAACCAACCCATTCATCATCATCATCATCAACTCAATGATAAGTAACTCTGCAAAGCCAGTCATGATAGTAAAAAGTGTGCAATGATCTTGTGACGTTCTAATGTCTGAAAATTTAGCCAATACAGAACCGGATGGACAGACAGATGGGTGAGATGGCGAAAAAGAAATAATGTACAATAAGTAAATACAGAATGAATAAACAGTAAATAATTAACATTTATATAGCTCAACAATGCTACTGTAAAATGCCAATGCTTTTGACAAAATGCATTGCACACCACATTATCCATATTATCCACAAATCAATAGGACAAAACATACTGCTTCAACATACACTTTGAACACAAAAATGGCTACAGTCAAGTGATCATACATTCAAAAAAGCATCAGATATCTCCATAACTACCTGGCAGCAGAAGGCCAGATGCAATAGACTCAAAAATAAGTCGAAGACCGATAGCAGGTGACAACTGATGAACAGCACTTGACAGACATCTCGCAACCAACAACTCCAAAGCCTAATGTACAACAACAACTTAAAGGTCGTCGGACACCAAAATTAACGTACCGGTATATATTTCATCCATTTTCCTAAAATTGCATAATGTTCTGATAATTTTGACAGTAATATCAGCGCCCAGTGTTTTGTCAACACGGAGAAATTTACCTTTGAAATCGACGATCTACGAAAATCACATAGAAAACGTGCCACCATATTGGCATGTAGGCACCTCTGGTGACGTTATCAGGCCAATAAACATCATGAATATTAATGGCCTAGCCTAGACTGATGATGTTACCGGCTAGGCCATTAATATTCATGATGTCTCTAGGCTAGGCTCATGACGTCACCGGGGAAACTGGTAAATTAGAATTTTTCACTTAACGCTGCATTTCGTTTAAAATTGCACATTAATTTAGCATATTTATGAAGCTCAAATCAACATATTATACATGCGAGGTTAAATGTCTAATTTAAATCTACAAAAATTGCGTGAGTGAGTTTGACTGTGGCCATGGACCTTTAATCTGCTATAATAGCATTTCTCTACGACATCAGCAGCAACATTAAGGCAAGATTATTTCAAATGAATGAGTGAGTGAGTGAGTAGGGTCTAATGCCCGGCTTGCAGTGATGTGTCCTTGAAGACTTGTCCTCATCCTTGAGGAGCCTCGAGGACAAAGAGCTGTGTCCTCGTCCTCGGGTCCCAAGTCCTCAGCCTTGAGATAAAGTCATCGGCCACAATCATCATCATCATCAGTTTTATTGCTTTAATAAATTCTCTTTATTACCAACAGTTTGAACACAAAACTGAACAAGTGTTATACATTAGCTATTGTCATACCGAAACTTGTGATGCTAGTAATTGGAGCCCACTCAGTTATGGCACATTGATCTGATGTTCTTAGTGGCATCCCACACGGTTCAATATTTGGGCCTATTCTGTGTATAATTAAGGACACCACCATCTTTGACAACTTTCGAAACCAACACAACATCAATATCAACAATATCACTAACAAAATATACAACTTTAAAATTGTACATAAATACAACATAACGGGAGGTTTGTCGCAAAAATGAAAACCTACTCAGTCTGGAATTGCAAAAGTCATTTGTGTGTCTGATATTTTTAGCACTGTTGATCTATTTCAGTAGTACGATGCTACTAATGATGTCCAAAATGTTCAAAATCCTATTAAAGTCATCCCAGTTGACGGTAATTTGTCACTGTAATAGTGGCATTTGGATGTCCTTAATTTTAGCTTTAGGTTTTTTTGACCTTGGCCTTTGTTTCAAGTCCTTATCCTCGGCTCTAAATCCTTGTCCTTGCTGTTTTTGTAAGTCACTGTCTTCGTCATTGGATTCCATGTCCTTGTCCTTGTCCTCGAACACAAAGTCCTTGATAACATCACTGCCGGCTTGAGACATTATGGGTCATTTTCGACATGTTCCTCCAGGCAATCACTTGCAATCACTGCCAGATTACATGCATCACAGACCCTCCTCATACATGTATTTAGAATCATGTGACTGCCGAACAGCAAAATTCACTCACCCACTGTCCGAGTGGCTGCCAGGTGGGTATGCGGTGACAGAGGTCTCGTAAGATGCGCACTAGCATTACAGCAGTCTCATTAGAGATCACCATTGCCTTCAACATGCAACAAGCTTAGCTTCACGAACAACACATTAACAGTAAGGCTCTGGAAATAACTGATAATGAATTAATCACATCACTTATCGTAAAAAATTATTAACAAATGATAAAATTATAATCGTCAAATTTACGACTAAAATCTCATTTCAGAGAAAAGGCACTATAATTCCTTTATCCAGAGAAAGTAGACATTTTGAACGTGTCACAAGTCTGCATAAAACAAACACTTGCTGTTTCTCATCAACAAAATGTCAGTTGAGTAAGTAACGGAACATCACTGTCAAGCAAAAGTCTACTTCATATCCAATGCAACTGTTATGCTAACATAACCAATGATAAATTACCCGGAACCATTTAGTATGCCGAAGTGCAGCGAGCAGATGCATGCACATCTGTGTATTTAGGTACTCGTTTGACTCTGCATACAACACGCACAACACGATGCTGTCAATATGCGACAAGTCTCAAAAATGCCACTTATGTTTCACAAACTAACTTGACGGTGCTCATGTAACTGTGATGAATTGCAGCACAGCAGTTTTGAATATTCCCAGTCTGGCAGCATACCAAAGTTAGTGTGACAAAAAGCAACAGTATCAACCTATTGTGCAATATGCATCCAACTACGGGGTGGGCCAAAAAACGTGCCACTTTACTTTTTTTACTTTTGCCAATTATTGACCAATTTTTGAAAATTCTTTCGCTGGCACACTCTGCAGACAATTTGCGATAATGTGATTATTAATTACAGATCCACCACACCATAAATTCGTGTCTACACTACCTTGCGAAATATCAATGAAATATGCATACATAACGATAATAACAAACAAACATTTCGGTAAAATTTAAAAAAAAAACACTTCAGACCAACACTGCAGTGAATGGTCTGTACGACACTAGACTGTGTGGGTATAACACAGTCTGGTGTCATACAAATCATTCATCGCAATGTTGGTCTGAAGCGTTTTTTTCATTTACCTAAATTATTGTTATTATCTTTAGTTTTTGCTTACATTTATATTTCACAAAGTAGTGTAGTAACGCATTTACCATGTGGTAGAATATATAATAATCACATTATTGCAAACTGTGTGCAGAGTGTGCCACTGAAAAACTTTTGAAAATCAGCCAATAATTGCCAAAGATATGGACAAAGTAATTTGGCACGTTTTTTATGGCCCACGGTGTAGTTACATTCTTTATAAAACGGTATATGTATATCAAGATATACGTAGCCTACAGAAATAAGCAAAGAGAAACTAAATCAGGGCTTTCCAGCAAACACTTCACTTACACAAGTCATGATTAATATGCAGTATGTTTATTTTTTTTAAAACCACTGACCCCATTAACTAAATGCCAATACTAACTTCTAAATCACATACAAAACCATCAATTGGTAATTTTTCCAATGGTATGTTAAGTTAGCTGGCAACCACAGAAGGTTACTGATAAACCTGTAAACACTGCTAAAGCAGTACAAGGCTGTATTTTCATAGGTGCACGCTCTTATTAGCAAACAACCAACAGTGCCAAAGCACTTCTGACTCAGTACCAATACACAGTGCTTGCCACTTGAGGCAATCGTTCAGTCGATCGCCTAAATCGATCGCCTAAACGCCTGGAAGATGACCAATTTTTTGACTGAATACTCACTGGCCACGCTCAGTGATTTTTGGTCACCGACTGATGCAAACGTGTCATTAGTCAGTTAAGCTATTATGCTAACATCTTTTGATAATTAGGATGCAAACTTCAGCATTCAGTGGATCATACGAAGACTTGTCAAAAGATACTAGTTTTCTACATTGTTCACTCATCTGTATCATAGCACTGCTGTTCCTGTTAAGTTTTTGTCTGTTTGTTTTGCTCACGGAGTTGTGACAAAAAAAGCCCAGCTAACGCAAAGGGAAACGCGCAACAGTGGTGCGTGTTTGAAAGTCCAGTCGCCAGAGGGGGCGCCAGATGACCGGCGGCTAATCATCTATAATGTTTTACTTGTACTCACCAGAGGGCGTAACCTGTCTCGCTCTGCCAATGCCATATCGGCTGGAAATTGCAAATTTTTCCTATCCCCCTCTTACTTAGCGTCCTCGTTCGGGGTGACCCCTTCCGAATTTATGGAAAAGCTTTTAAAACTTAAGAGTCCTGCAGGCAACCGAAGGTGAAGATTTGGTGATCCTAGCTTGCACCATTTTTGACTGATCCACCCGTGTGACAGACAGATGGATGGACAGACAGAATTGGGATGGCTAAGACGCGCTACAGCAGTAGCTGCTGTTGCGCATAAAAAAAGAAGAAAACAGAAAGCAAAAGGAAGAAAAAGAAAGCAAGAAAAGGGGTTGTTGCATTTGGGGGCAGTTGCTTTTTAGTGCTGAGAGAGGGAAGAGGGACCCCAACTCTAGCATTTACACCCTACAGTAATACTATATGTCCCCATCATAATTGATCGCCTACCCTTTACGGCGCGATCGATTTTTCAATCGCCTCACATTTTCAAATGGCAAGCCCTGTCATACATTCTTCTTCTTCGGCAAATGGTCAAACTTCAACAAGTTGAAGACTCCTGACCTGACATTACACGTACTAGTTACAGTAATACTGTATATTTTATGATTCGTTGGCATTTTTGTGAACACTGGAAAAAACAAAAAATCACACACGCAAGTTTATAAAAAAATGCTTTGCACATTTGGTTGTCAGCACACAAGTCATCTGACGTGGAAATTTTAGATAACTTAACACATATAATAGAACTGCATGATTACCAGTTCCCTGCCAGTCGTCTTTCACGCTGGGAGATGTGAGAGAAATGGCGCAAGTAACACAAGGTTCTGACTGCTGCTTAACTATGATTCTGTCCCCAATGCTTGAAATGGACACGTCATACTTTTCCTCAGTAATTTTCTGCACAATGTAACATTGCAATCACTTCATGAAAAAAGGAAATTGCAGAACAGTATGCAATTATCAAATAAACAAAATATGCTATGGAAGAGATAAGTCAAGATGCAGTACACAGCGCCATAAGGTACTGTAGACCTACACTATTCATGTATGTCCAGAAACTAATGCTGACTGCTTAAGTTTAAACTATGGGCTTAGAGCAAAGAAATTTTAATTAACTGAAGGTAATTTTTTTAAAAATTATGCTGTTAAAAATTTTACCACAGTGACAAAAATAATACTTTGCATGGATATCTTACTCTACTGATACTGAACCTCTGTTGGTTGTATCAATCACATTATTTACATTGAAAAGTTCTAAAACCTCAAAAATATTAGCACAATTAATATAATCCCACTCTTTTACTGACAAAAAATATCCATGACTTTTTCAAAACTTTCCAGGACCCGCATGAAAAATTTTCCAGGACCTTTTCGTAGCTCATGAATGCTTAAATATAACGTACTGGCACCACAAATTTAAAAGTAGGAGACTACAAATAATATCGGAGCGAAGCAAGCAGAAAAAAATTATTTTGAGCCTATGAAAAATGCATGATTTTCAAAAACATTTTTCCAGGACTTTCCAGGTCCTGGAATTTTCAAGAAAAAAAAACAAAACTTTTCAGGAGACATGGATCAATTCAATCACTACAGCGATGATAAACAAATTTACCTCAAACTCAGCTGGCAGCTTGTCTGCCAGTGACTTGAGCAGAGCCTTGGTAGGTCTGTTGTGGCAAAGAACAATTAGTTGGAGCTCCAGGTCTCCATGCAGCAGCAGACCCTTAGCTAACAGTCCAACACGCATCACTCCCTTCAGCTCCCGCGGACCTTCCCCACCACCAGCAGCAGCAGCAGAAGTTGTGGATGCTGCAGCAGCCTCTGACGAGCCTTCCTCACTACACACACAAATCATCACAACACAATCACCAAACTCCGTCAGTGTGTCTGCTTAGTGCTGCACAACTGTAACCATCATTTAAAACTTTGCGATTGAAAAAAGAATACTGGTTATTCATGCTATGGCTATTCTATGCCTTTTAGTTTTCAAGTTAGAATCCCACATATAGGACAAACAGACAGATGGACATGGAAGAAGACCTATATTTACGGCCTACTGGAATGACTGCAGAACAAATGAAACATGTAAATTAAACCTTACTTGAAACAAACTCAGTCACCTATTATGAAATGTGTTACTGGAAGAAAGCAGATGTGGGTGTGTGTCAATTATAACAGCAACATGGGTTACTGAAGAAAATCAAATGCAATTCAACACAGTAAAACACACACAGGCAGTTTAAGGCACATCATGTCATGATCTTCTTGTCAAAAAAACTGCCGAGCAACAAACAAACAGCTCACAGTCAGTCAGTCAGTGAAGAGTAGGGTTTAACATGCCGCCCGACACAGTATAGGTCATTCTGGGGACAACCTTCCCAGGCAAGTTTAACAACCTGAGCCTAAAATTGTAAGAAATGCAGATTATAATTGTGCATATGTAATGATAATCACAGTTCTAAAAATCTTCTCCATTCCACAGTCAATGTTCATTAACAGCAGAGAAGTAACGTACGCAGCAACAGCAGATGATTTCTCTTCTGGTTCTGGCTCCTCTTTCACATCCCTGCGCCACGCACAGGATTACGAAGGTTAATCAATAAGTAATAAGAATCGAAGTATTAGACCCAATTTTTTTCACAGTCTATATATCAGTAAAAAAGTACATTTTCCACGAACACCTACAAGTTTGTTGCAGATGTGATGTCATGGTAATTTATGACGTCATAGACCGTCATAAAAAATGATTTGCCACATCAGTGCGAACAACATTGAATCGTACCTAGCGGACAGCACAGAGATAAAATTTCAGATATCGAAATCGATGATAGTTACTAGGGGTTTCGTCGTTATTCTGCGCAGGATGATCTTATTGTACGAAGAGAAAGTTGCCAACATTTTGTTGGGCAATCATTGACTTGTGGTCTGGACTGCAGTACTGGATTTATGGCAGGATGTGTGGCTTGCTCTTGGGCCAAGGCACATTGAGGGCCCTCGGGCAACAAGTCAAGAATGTTGCTAATCTCTTCATCAACACCACAGATGTTATAAACTGTTAGCTTTTTGATAAACTTTAACTGGTAATGTTAAATTCTGATGCAACATCACAATTAGCTCTAGTGCTCTTATTGGTGGGTGCAGATTAAGGCTATTGTATATTCGAAGATGTAAATGAGAAATTCGTAAATGTATTTGTTGGGACTTTCAGAAAATCAAGACGCTTCAGGGCACCTCATTGCTAAATTCGGCTGCAGACTAGAGAATTGCTGTGCAACAATGAGCTAAATTCTACGCTGTTCGCGTTATCACTTCAAATCATTTCTGTTTAACTCACTGTGATGTCATAAATTACAATGACATCACATCTGCAACAAACCCATATGTGTTTGAAGAAAATGTACTTTTTACAGGTATACACTATACAGATTGTAAAAAAAATTTCAGTCTAACACATTGATTCTCATTACTTATTGATCAACTTTCATACACCTTGCACAATAGCCGACAGAGCCAGTTTCAATAATTGATAACACGTGTAAATATAAATATATATATATATAAATAGATTAACTACATGAAAAACAGCAGTAAAACAAGTACGATGCAACACAGCATTAGTGGCATATTTTTCCATAATGATTTAATTTCACTTTTTTTATTGCAAGAGAACAGAAATAAATGAAACAAATAATACAATACGCCATACTTTTGAGCAAGTGAGTCTGATATCAGCTTGAGTGCATGCTCACAAGCTGACACAATTGCCTGAACAGCGTCCAGCTACAAACACAGCCCGAGAGTTAGTCAGTTAGTTCACAAATTTCAAGGCGTCTATTCCAAATCACAAATGCCACAACTACTGCCCAAACAGATGGGTCTTGAGTCCACTAGAAAAGACAGTGACAATGATAGGTCACTTTATGATGATACAACGTTAGCAGAGTGATAGGTGGCGACCTCTGGTGAGTGAGTAGATAACATCCTGCTCAATACATTATAAGTCATTTCAGAGATGGACTAATACGCAAGAATTAACAATCATTAACAGTAGTCAGAAAGACGTACCAAAGTCTAAATGGCCAGTTTCTGGTTTGTAAGTAAACAGTAAACTAAGTTGATTGGTTAATAATCAATAAAACTAAAACGCATTTCTGCATTGAGCAACCAATAGTTAAATATCGTCTACCAATTAACCTTTAACTGCTGTTAGTTAGTTCTTTACAAAATGTTTATTAAACTCACATTTTATAAAACTATGAAGATTTCAATGTCATACTGATCAGAAATTTCAAAGCAAAGCAATCTACCTGTAACATTTAAAGAAAAGTATTTACGCGCGAAAGCAGCTACAGCTTTCAGCGCGTCTTAGCCATCGCAATTCTGTCTGTCTGTCACACGGGTGGATCAGTCAAAAACGGTGCAAGCTAGAATCACCATATGTTCACCGTCGGCTGCCTGGAAGACTCTAGTTTCAGAAACCGCAAGCTTTTCCATAAATTCGAAGGGGGTCACCCCGAATGAAGGCGCTAAATGAGAGGGGAGTGGGCAAATTCTGTAATTTTTGGAAAATAAGTCGCTGTATATCAGCAACGGTGCGAGATAGGGCCTAGGTTACTATTAATCACTAATAGGAAGTTGTACACTGGTTCTCGATTGGCGCTGAATTCAATGACCTTAATGACCTTGAATGCCAAAATAGAAGGTTTTATGGATTTTTTTGGCTATTTCGGGCTGCGACACAAGTCTATATCATTCACAAGGTGGCGCCACGCTACTATCATTATGCGATCCAGACAGAGAATGAGATCTAGAACTACTGAACCGGAACTGCTAAAGGCTTTTGCGCATCTCGTGAGCATTAGCTCAAATTTCTTGTTAGATCACAAATGTTTACAACCAGCCCATTCACTCAATGCTCTCAGTAGGCTAGCCTGCATCTAAGTCATCGGCCACCAGTGATACACCATAAAATGATAAGCATGACATGTAATTGTAACCTGAATCACATCCAGTACATAAGTGATTTAAATAGCATATTAATTGTGAAAATCTCGAACGTACTCGACGTGGTAGCAGAACCAGAAGTAAAAGTGTTTTAGATGGCAAACAGTTACGTATCTGTAGGAATGTACAGAAGATGGCTGGAGCAGCTTATCAAGTCTCAACAGCCAAAGTCCATCAATGTCAGTTTACTCAGAACGCAGCTGTCTAACTTACATCCTCTGACGTTGGATAGATAGCGGTGTGCTTGGCTATGATGTATCGATCGGTCGCACCATGTGAGCAATAGTCCTGAGCCGAGGTCGGGGCAGACTCAACTAGCGTCTGGCTTGGCATGGTGCTAGTTCCCAGATGAGCGGCCTGATTCAACTGCCATCTCAGTCTCTCCTGCTCGTAACGTAGCTCCTCCACTTCCTGCCTGTATTGATGCAAATCATATCAGAACATTCAGCAACAGCCACGACACAAGAAAATACTGCAAACACAGAACAGACAGACGATATGGTCAAACAGAGTCATCACTGCAGTTTTGCATAATTCAGAATCAAAAAAGTTAAAGGTACATATAGTTCTTCGTGAGAATCCATCTCAGAGCTATAGAGTGTTACATGCCATATGGATCACAGTGTTACCTGCCACACAACACAGGTGAATGCGCCCTGCCTTAACCACAGCCGAGCAAGAGACTGGCGCCGCCACCTTGTGATTACACAACAATTTGCCTACCCAAAAAAGATAGAAGGCTCAGGTGACCTGGGTCAACAGTCACCCATGCAAAGTAGTAAATGTTCTGATAGCAACCCAACCAGAGTCAAAATCATGTCTACTTGATCGTACACATGTCATACTACCATTATATAACCAAGTCATCGAACAACTGAATGCGTAATTCAAACAGTTAACCAAAGTTTAACTGTTGACACCTTTGCTGACTGTGCATGCAGTAACTCACTTGTAGATTTCTTCAAGCCGACGCTTCTGCCACGGATTTCCACCGACTATACGGCTGCGGTACTTGTCCAGCTGTTGTCGGCGAATGTAAGGATTGACCTTTGTTTCCACCTGCAAGCTAGGGTCCACCTTCACCTGATCCAGCAGAATGCACACGAATCAAACAAAAATATATACAAAAAATATGCTTCAAAACAGACACTCTACATTTTCCCCACATTCTTCAAAACTGTGTTCTGATCCAAACGATTTTCAGTAGGAACCTCTTGCATATAAAGCACTTTACACAGGACAGCCGTATTATTCAGCTGATTTTATACAACCATATATACAGCCTAGAGCTTTGCCATCTGCTAACTGCCAGCATCTTGCCGTTCCTTCCTGTCCTAGATCTTCTTTTGCCTCTCGAGCTTTTTGTGTATCTTCGCCTAACAATTGGAGTTCTCTTTCTATGCATATCCACTCATCTGACAGTCCTGCTACTTTTAAACCCTGTCTTAAATCTCACCGTTACGCTTCTGCTTATCACGTCTAGTCAGCACCTCATATTCGATTATCGATTACTGGTGCTATATAAATATTTTACTGACTGATTGGTTGAAATTAATGCAGCTTAGGCTACAGATAAAAATAAGTAAATAAAGCAGAACAAACCTTGTAGTTCTGCCTGTGTCGTCGGCCCTTGGTGTGCATCAGCTTAGCATGAGGGTCAGTGAAGTGGCAGTCACAGAGCTTGCAGTAGAAACTGGCAGCAGTTCCCGCCTCATTGCACCCCTCCTCGATGTACTCCAGACCTGAACACAATCAAACTGATATATCTTTGCCAGCACAATGATGCACATTCTCTATACTCTGCTGTCAAGTTCCTCGGCTCCATACTGGGACTTTGTCTAATTTGGTATCAACGTTACTGCCCCCTCTAAACTCACTGCCTTCTAGCATTTATGATTGTTAAAAAAGTCACCATAAACTTTCCACAATCTTCTTAAAACCGACTGTTTCAAGCAAGGCTCAAGCTGACCCTAGCAGATCACACCAATGACTCAGATTCGGCCAATGGCTGACACTGTGACAGATGTCATCTATTCACTAATCTAATTCTTACTTAGTTAGATATAGAACAAAAGCAAAGTCCAAAAATAAATAGTGCTGACAAAAAAGAACAACCCACTAACTGAAAATCAATACCAGTAGCTAAAAGAATGGGGCATTTTCACATAAGTGTGTTTTTTAACGAATTTCATCACAGATGGGCAACAACCTGGCCTACACGAAGTCCGCAATTATCCGACAAAAACAACATTAAGACTGCTGTGAGATCGATGAGATAAGCAAGCCTTAGCCATCGTCTGTAGAATAATACCGCCAATGACAGCAGAATGCAGCAGACAGAATGCCAACAGAAAATGCAATAAATTGCATTAAATTCAGTGGTGGTTACAGGGTCAGTGTATTGCAGCAAGAAAGAAAATAAGTCAACTTTGTGCTGTTGTTGTTACCCTCTTGTACATGGTAAGCCTGTGGGCAGACTTTGTGTTTAAATCTGAGTATTATACACATCGTGGCAATCTACAATAAGCCAAGCAAGAACAGAATGCAGAATAATCACCAATTGGCTGGACATCATCAGAAGCAGCATTGTTATCATCTGTACATACAAACCACACAATGTTCATGAATAAATTCATATGCTGATATGGTAACTAATAATTTTTATGAATTCATCACAATACAACCTTTATTCACTGCTGATCACCACTAGATGTTGCCACAGCAAACAATTTGTCATAGATATGAAGAAGATGATAGAAAAAAATCTGTCTGGATTCATTTCAGTTGATCAAAAATGAAATATATGTTGGTTGCCCCAAAATAAGTTGACAAAGTTGACAAATGATGCTACCTTGTGATTACACAACCAAACAGCTTCCTACAGTTCCTAGCACTTATGGTAAGTGACTAATAACCAACCATGCTTTTTAAAGTCAAAGTAAGTAACATAAAAAATAAAGTTTAACAAAATTTAAATAAATTTAATGGGCCCAAATATATAATTAATACACAAATAACAACTCTATTAAACTGCACGAAAGAAGAATGCATTCTTACCATTGCCGGCCAGACCAGCAGCGTCAGCATCAGCAGCAGTCTCAGTTCCATCTCCAGCCATCTTCAGCTGACCACCACCTGCAACACCACTGTAACTTGGAACTGCTCAGTGCTTACTAATACCCTGTTTACACAAGGAAGCATACATGAAGCAAACACACAGCTCTTATCAAGCACGCCTATCAAACATGTTTGATACTGGAAGCACACATAAAGCACACGTTATCAAGCCAGCTCTAAGAGTGCACAACGTGTGCTTCATGAGTGCTTCACATAGGCTTCCTCGTGTAAATGACGATGACGGGGTATAAAGCACCAGCATTCTAGCAACACAGTGAATACAGAGCAACACTGCCAACTCAGATAAACACACAAGACATAACTCTCTGTCACAGAAAATAATGGGAAAAGCAACAAGGGGATGAAAGTGCCCACAAATGCCAAACAACATAAAGATGCCAGAGATAGCAGCAGCTGGCAGTAGAGATTGTCATGTCATGTCATAATGCTACCATTTGGCAGAAGACTGAAAAGATGACATAAGTTTTATTCAGCTAACAGTTCTCACTATGTGTACTAGTGCAACTGATGACTCAAAAGAACCTTCTCATGAGTATCCTATTACACGCATAGTGTGACAGTAAGCCTGCTTAGTCACCAATCTACCTTAACACAATGATACAAATGGAATTACTATCGCACCTGAAAAAATGTAATTACTTAGTAATAACCTACAAACCCATCTACAACAAATCTCTAGTTTTGTCTGTAGATATACACATCAGTCCATTTTACTAACGAATACTCCCACAAGTAATAGCATCAATGCTAAGTGCAAGTCAACTTTAGCCAAGATCATCTTAGAGCACGCACCTACAAATCCGGTGACCTTGGATGCACCAGAAGCTAGCTTGTTGTCAGATGTCAACTTTGGCTGTTCAGGAATGGGTTTACCAAGCTTCTGGTGCAGAGATAGAACCTGAACAACACATGTCAGCCACTATGTTACTGCACAATAAAAGCTACACCAAAATGAGCACTGTTGCCAAAATACTACAACCAAGTTTCTATATATCTGAGGTCCTCAGCAGAGCTTCAGCTGCTTAAGCAAAGATGATTATTTAGTTGTGCCCTGATATGAGTATGTAGTGTATACATTTCAAACTATGCCCGTTAGACAAATGTAGCAAATTTTAATGACTAACGATTAGCTCAATAAGATCGCAGTTCTGCCACTGAATGAAAAACTCACTTAAGGTACTTAAAGATTTACTGTTTACAATTTATAAGTATATGAATAGCTATGTACACATTTAGCAGAAACAGAGAAAACAAGAGAATTATGAATGCAAAGTCTTAACACACGACAGATGATAGCAGGCACGGCAAGCAAGCTCGTCGTCACCTTGTTGTGCTTTATGCCACGGACATGTGCAGCATAAGTGTCGACACATGTGCACACGACATCACACAACTCACAGTACAGATGTTTGCTATTGCGAGCCACGACTGTTGATGATCCACTCTGCGATGATGCGTTCTTGGCCATCGACTCCTTCTTCTTGTGGTTCTTGCCCTCCAGATGCTCCATATATGTCTACATTCACAAACAGCAACCAAACCTCAGAAGTTAGTAATTTAGTAAACAATTAAGTAAATTTATAAAGCACACTGTTGATGATGCATGTGAACTTTGTGAAGCACAAGAAATGTAAGGCACTGAAATAGTTTAACAGCTAGGCTATGATAACATTTCAAGTTGTCAACAATAACAGCATATGAAAGTGCATTGTGACCAAAAAAGGGGATTTCCAAATGACGAGAGAGACTTCTGCAAAACTGTAAGAACCAAAACATGTGGACACAAGTTAAGCAACGTATGTTATTACAGACACCAATGTAATAACTGAACTAACATGACATTATTATCTTCCAGTTTCTAGCCATATAACTGGTGACATAATGTCTCTCTAGGACATGTTTGACATGAACTGCTAATTCAGTAACCAGCAGCTGCTCAGCATAATTCGTTTTACGCTACCAGGACTAAACACAGCCATACGACATCACTCATGACTCCCAACATTGCCAGAAAGAAAATGCAATGAATGCAATTACCAATATCACTGCAACTACTGCCACTAATCAGCCTTAATGTGAACACATAATCTTATGAAAAAAATTGCATGGAGCCAGTAATTGCAATGGGACACAAGACACTAACAGTAACAGTACTATTCCTGTAACTATAATATCTACCTACGAGGGTCATATCTGCAACAGACTCATTAAAGTCTTTAAAGGATGTACGCTTCAATGATGTATAGACTGTGGAAAATATTACTGTCTAATATGTTGAGGCCAAAAACTTTTGGGATGACCCTTGTACAGTGTAGGCCAACAAAAAAACATGGCACTTTACTTTTGTCCATAGTTTCACCAATTATTGGCCGATTTTCAAAATTTTTTCACCGGCACACTCTGCGGTCAATTTGCAATAATGCGATTATTATACATCTCAACATACCATAAATGCATCTTTACACTACCTTGTGAAATATAAGTAAAATATACGCATATAACAATAATAACGAACAAACATTTTTTAAAATCAACAAAAAAACACTACAGACCAACATTGCGGTGAATCATCTGTATGACACTAGATTGTGTGGGTCTTACACAGTCTAGTGTCATACAGATCATTCCCTGCAATGTTGGTCTGAAGTGTTTTTTTTCACTTACGTAAATGCTTGTTACTATCCTAAGTTTTCTCTTACGAATCACGCTGCAAATTGTCCACAGAGTGTGCCAGTGAAAAAATTTTGAAAATAAATCAATAATTGGCAAAAATATGGACAAAAGTAAAGTGCCACGTTTTTATGGCCCATGGTGTATAGTAACAATTCTAGCAAGTGCAGCAGTTTAGCCAGAATCTGCAACGTAAATCTGCAATGCAATGCAAATTGCTTCTTTGCATGGGGATGGAGCTCCTGTCTAAAGCAATGTTACTTGGGGGTCACACGAGTGTCCTTCCCAAATGACAGAATCTCACTCCATCCAACAGCATTAGCATAATGCACAAGTGTGAAAGACAGAAAGACAAATCAACGGCTGGTTAACAATTGTCGCAATTCAGCAGTGCTGACTAGAAAGGCAAGCATAGATATATAGCTGACTATAGAACTTATCAACAGTTCAACACGCATCATACCTGAGCACCGGCACAGCTAATTTTACATATTTCACAGTAGTGAAGTTGAGATGGTTTCGGGGGTGATCTTGGTCGATGGCCTGCATAGTTTGGTGGCTTCCTTGACCACGAACCATAGCTAACTCCCTCGTTGTTTGTTGGACGTCGACGCTGGCCAGAGTCATTTCTATACGAAGGCATACCTACAAAAGCCCAATACAAGCACTTTAACTTTAATTACAAAAATATATATGCTACATCTGCAACATGTGTAAACAGATGTATTCAGGCCTATTTCTTTATTAGCTCCAGGCACTAGGCAGCAAACAATGCTAACTGGTATCAGAATTACTGTGACAAAACTTAACATGAACACCAAAAAAATTTCTTAGAGGAAATCCACAAAGTTTCACTGATGAGACTGTATCCATAATCTGTGACAATGGAGAAGAGATGGCAGAGCATTTACTTCTGTCGTGCACAAAAAAAGAAACAGAATACCCTAAATTACTTTACCAGATATCAAAAGTATGTCTCAAGATAGCAGCAATCTGTCGAAATGAGTAATCCTTTTGGAGCATCTGCATCACCATTCCCCATTATCTTCAAACTAGCAAAATTCCCACCTAAGGGTGGGTCCACTTCGTTACCCAGCAGCTCAACCCCCCTTCAGGTGGGGGCAAGGTGGGAGCGGACATACCTAGAGCCCAAGGACTCAAACGCCGCGATCGAGGTCTGCAACCGTGCCACACAGAAAGCGCCACAGGGGTGTGACAGACAGACTATCCGCGCATTATAGTAATAATTCTGGTAAGCTTCTCACAACAGTAACACTGTGGACAGTGGACACTGCTAATAAGGCATTAACATGAATATATCTCCATAAGAACCCATCAGATACGTTACATGTAGCATAAAAACCACTAGAAAACTATCAGCCCAGCTCAGACATATTGTGTGGCACGATCTTTCACCACTGAGATGAAAACTGGCACATTGATTATTTCTCCCCTGGAAAACAATCTCACCAATTTTGGCTTTTCTGCTTCAGATCAGCAATGTTGGATGCTGGCAACACTTAAGATAATGTGAACAGTCATGTTATGTATTACTGGTAGCAACACCTTTTCCTTTCTCAGTTAGAAGCCCATATGCGATGGACGAACAGAGAAACCGACAGAAAGACAATAATTAGCTGCTTTTACTTGTTTAGTTAGCAATTACACCTTGGAATGAATGGAAAGCAGGATAAAACTTGAGCCAAGGTGACGGCTGTGATAGAACCAGATAGACATTATGACAAAAAGCTTTTCAACAGATGTACAACGTTAACATATTGTGAAATGCAAGCATCATCTTACCATAGCTTCCAGATGGAGGACCATGACTAACATCACTAGGAGCAAGTGCCTTTGAACCACCACCTACACCCAATGTCAGCAGTCAATTTAACCGACTATCAACTAGCTCTGATCAACTAGCACAAATACTCATTTAAACCACTAAACATTATTACATTATGTAAAACTTAAAAGGCACTCAGCTTAGATCTGTCCAGTTTAGTGTATATCTAAAACCACCTCCAAGCAAAGACTATGCCAAAGTCAGAGAACTGACTTTTTATGCATGAAAGCAGCCACTGCTTTAGCGAATCTTAGCCATCGCAATACTGTCTGTCCATCTGTCCGTCCATCCATCTGTCTGTCAGTCACAGTGAAACAGTCAAAAACGGTGCGAGTTAGGATCATCAAATCTTCACCGTCGGCTGCCTGGAAGACTCTAGTTTCAGGAATTGTAAAGCTGTTCCATAAATTCAAAGAATGTCACCCCAAACGAGGGTGACAAATGAGAGGGGGTAGGAAAAATTTGTGACTTTTAGCCAATAAGTCGCTGTATCTCCATAACAGTGCGAGATAGGGCCTATGTTACTATTAATCACTAATAGAAAGTCATACACTGGCTCTCGATTGCCACCGAAATCAATGACCTTGGATGACACTGAATGCCAAAACAGGGGTTTTATGAATTTTGGGGCAATTTCGGGCTGCAAGACACATTTCAAGAGCGAATTGCACCGAAATCAATTGAGACAGACATGGAGAAGCTGTATACGAAACTTTCAGCATTGAGCGTAGATTTCGACAGTCCAAGTCTCGATTTTCTACGTTCAAGAAAACCTGCGCACGAAGAGTGGTACCGCTGTAAAAGTTGTTATTTTACCATTGTCGACCAGTCTTTCGTGAAAACGATTGCAAATAGACATGGGCATGCTGCCTATCACAACAAGCACTAGTGATGAGCTTTTCATTTGTATCGACATCGATGACTATGAAAGACCCTGAATTTCCAAAATGAGGGGTTTTTATTTATTTTTGCGATCTTCAGTTGCAGCGCATACTCCAAGAATGAACTGCAATAAAACGACTGGAGATAGACTGATTGTTTGCAAACAAGAACTGCTATAGGTTTTCGCGCATCTCGTGAGCATTAGCTCAAATTTCTTCTTTAATACTAGTAACAAGTAAGCACTAAAAAGTTGGAGCATAAAATAGTTTTAGTTGCTATTTACAGCACAATGTAAACTGCAAAATAGCACACAAATTTTTCTAATGCATTCTTCAGCTCACTGAATTTAATTTTTAACGAGTACGAAATAGCTCATTCACCCTGTCGATCATCAGCTGAACTTAAGAGCGATGTCTGGATATTCAACTGCTGGTGACTGGTGCCTGAACGTCCTTCGACAGTAGCATGCTGCTGCTGCTGCTGCTGCTGCTGGTGCTGCTGCTGCACTAATGGTGTCAGAGTGTCAGCCTGCGCCGATGTGTAGTAGACATCACGGCTGTCATACAATCCAGCTGTTGGAGAAAATGTCTGTGCAAAAAAAACATAACAAATAAAATATCAAACATCTTCAGCTCAGAACACGCTGAGCACTAACCTATCCTAGTTACATAATAAAAAATTTGAACAGTGTAAGTAGCTGTTGAAGACATTTCTGTCCCAGCATTGATTGTGACGCATCACGCCTACCAGAAGCTGTTAAATTAGTGCCTTTCAAGTTTTTTTACTCACATACAAATTTGTCATTAGATCAACAGCTAGAAACAGCAAAAACAAAAAAAGAGCAAACTGCTTCGATATGCAGTTAATATACATTCAACTGAATGATACCAAGCCTTTAATATCAAAACCAGTATTTATGAGAAGCAGATGGGAACAAAGAAGCCAACCTGTGTACGAGTGCCATACAAATCATGATATCCAGATGGTCTAGCTGAGCTGGCAGAAGCATAGCTTGACTGTCCTGAACTATAGACAGATTGTGGACTTGTATATGTACCACCAATGTAGCCAGTGCCACTACTTACACCACCCGGTCCAAGTCCACTTCCACCAATTGATGATATTCCCCTGAACAGAATACCATAAAGTATATAACAGATAATTGCAAGCAAATAGTTTGCTGGCAGAACAATAGAATCACGATCAGCATCCGCTTCCGCTGAATTCTCCTTTCTATTTTATGCAGTTATGTGGTGCAGATAATGGTCTGTTGCAGTCTCCTTTAAAACAGTAGCAGGCTAACAGTATCTATTTTACAAGTAGTTGTAACTTGTACAGCTACAACTCCTTGTAAAATAGTTAATCAGTATCTGGACAATCAACCTGTCTCATTAGTAAAAGTACGATGATATGATCATTGAAGAAATGGTTGATCTGCTTTTCAATTTAATAGCATAAAGTACTTTCAGCCACTCAAGTTGTTTCAACTGAAACAAAATGTGTCATCTCTCTTTAAAATGTGTCACATATGACACATCTCTCTTTAGCCTAAAATTTAACTGCAGGTGTACACCATAAAGCAATATTTACATCATTTCCTCCTGCAGTCACCTCCCAGGTATACACTTGCTGTACTGACTGAAACTAGTGGATGAAATACATCTGTCAGTGTTACAGTATATCCACTATGCTTACTGAATGAGTGCAAAGCATGTGTACATTTCTGTCCAGTCACACTAAAACATGCCAGGATGCTGGGACACTCTAGCCTACCAAGATACCATGCCAGACGTAGGGACAATAATAAAAGCATAAACAATAACTGCAATACTGGCAAGCATCTAGTACACAAGAATAAAATTTTAAAACAAAAATTATGTCCACACACAGCACAAAATTATGATTAGTTGGCCCAAACAGTTCCCTGTCAAAACCTGGACTGACAAAACTAACCCACTAAATGAATGCTAACCTTAACCCTAACCCTAACCCTATCTCTATCACTAACCTGATTTCCTAAACCTAAGCCTGTATCACTGTTTCCAGGTTTTGTCGGGAAACCAGCTCAAACAGACATAAAAATGCTGAATCAAACAGATTCAATTAAAGCATCCCTGCCACAGCATCAGAACATGCTGTCTCCGAATGCTAGCACAGTGTGATCAGTGCATGATCAGTTGGATGATGGGTAGCAAATACGAGGCATAAGAAAAACAAACACCAATCATGCACCAGCAAATTGTTGTTGTCAGTAGTATAATGATACACAACTGCTTATAATCAGTCATGTATGACACTAATCAACACCATTTCCAGACTGTTAAGTAATAATTAGGCCTAACATATGCAAAGTGGCCTGACATGGCACCAGTGGCAACATTTGTAAGTAACAATCGTTTGCACTGTCCACATTTGGTTTATCACAATTCCCATAATGCATCAGTCAGTGCAGGGTGTTCCAGTTCCGTTTCAGATGCATCATGGGCAATGGCAGGAATTATGATATGGGGATCCCTTTGAGATCGTCATATAATAACTCCCATCACATGTGCATCTGAAAGGAACTGGAACACCTGCGCTGGCCGATGCATCACGGGAATTGTGATGAACTGAATTGGGTCCATCGCACTGCAAGCACTGTTTAGCATAACTACAATTACTACATGTTCCGGTGTTAATCCCGGCAGGTTAAACTGTGTCAGGCAAGTGGCCGAGTGTCCAGCATTGTCCTGGCCACGTCGTGGTGCACTAAAAACGTCGCCACAGATCATCCCTGCAAGACTACGACTGTCCCGATGCATGTTCAGTAGCCAAGCTGCTTGGTACCGCTTGCCAAGCTGCCTACTGAATGGGCCACTTGGCTTGCTCATGGACGCCATCAGTATTCATGAAATCTATGGGCATGTTGCCTGAAAACATAATGACGATTAAGTGACTATAATTATTTATTTCCTGTGCAATCCATCAGTAACAAAACAACGTGATGCTAGCGACACTACTCAAAAGATGCCGCACTGACAAGACGAAAATATACAGCAATTTGCATTATTGTCATATTGCGTCATGTTGTAAACAAACGGCAGCATGCGCAAGCAAGTATGTACGCGAGGTGCTTGCTGTGCTTGCCAAGCAACGGTACAAAGCTGCTTGGCTACTGAACACGTCCCCGGTGTCCGTACCGGCATGTTTCAGGGAGACCCTTTTGCAGTAAATTAGACATGAATAATCAAACTCATTCGCTCTAAAATATGTTGCTGCCAAAACGACATATAGTGTCTGTTTACAGCACGCATTAATATAAAAATTAGCGTGTACCCGTACTGTGCTCCTGCATGCGAAAAACCGTAATAATTATTAGCCGCCATGTTTGTTTGCCTGCTTCGAACCATAAAGTCGCCAACCATAGAAAAAAAATACGCCCCAGGAATGCCAAGATTTGATCAGTGAGCGCTGAGCACAGGCGTTGGGTTGCTTTTCCAAGGTGACTTGGCTTCTCTTCCAAGCGTTCGCTCTTCTGGGCCTGCTTTTTGTATAATCATTGTACAGTAAAATTTTTAACTACAACATATTGTGTCTGGCATTTTAAAACGCTAACTAAGTCCAATTTAAAATTTTCAAAAAAGGCTTCTTGTCTCTCGAGTCTCGACTCGAGTATAAGGCCCCTACTGCAGAGGTGTAGCCTATGGCATTTTTTGCTCATTTGAACATTTTGTTGCACAGAATAAAGCATTATTGTAGACAGCAATATACGCGAAACGACAACAAAGTGCAACGGACAGTCGCAGATGAAACGTACGTGCAGCGTTGAACTTGAGCCATTAATTACACCTGGTTGAAAGTGATTAATTACTGCAAGATCAGACCCATTTGTGCCAATTCACCACAACCACAACTCAACAACAAGTCGAACTTGTGAAGTTTTTAGAACTCATGCATGACGGGATATTGTGTCGTACGTGCGACAAATCTGCTCGTTGATCGAATCACTCGAGTATCGTGACTGATCGACAGGTTGCCGTGGAGCCTAATACCCCGTTTACACGATCCAGCAAACGTCGAGCAATTAGCACGTGTATTTTAAATGCATTTGCTGGAAGTTTGCTGGACGTTTGCTGGATCGTGTAAACGGGGTAGCCTATAATAGTTAGGCTCCTATTACGTGCAGTCAGAGTTAATCACAATCTACAGCCTAACGATCGACTTGCCATCACCATCCGTCAAACACCCTATAGCTGTCAATTTGGCGTGTCACTTTCGTCTCAGCTAGACGTCGCACGTGTCAATTCAACTTTGATTGTTCACTCATACAGTCGTATCCCGTTTACACGAGGAAGTTACACGAGGAAGACAAGCGCAGTTCCGACGTTGTGCACGCGACGAGCGCACCTGAGATCAGCTCTGCGCTAAGCCTACAATTGAGCCAGTGGGTCCCAAAAACATACCTGCTTGATGAGAGCTTGATGTGTGAACGACGCTAAATCTATTCTAGCTCGTCGTCCGCTCGTAAAGGCAGTCGTAAAGCCGTGTAAACGGGGTATAAGGTGAGCTACATGTACATTATGCTGTTTATTCTATTTAATCTGAGTTTGTAATTTGTGGACTATTTGCACTAATCGTTTCAGTTTTCCGTTTAACAGTCTGTTGTAGGCCCTAGGCCTATAGTTCATCCCTGTCTAATAGTCTATTCTCGGTGTTTTCAGGTTTGCGCATGTTTTTATGTTTTCGGCGCTTTCGCGTCATTGTTCTCGTCTGTTTGTCTGTCTGTATGTCTGTCTGTTTAAACAGTCTTGATATAACACTTGTGTGTGTTTGAAGCCAGCAGCGTCATGAAGTGCCTTATCGGCTTTCAAGTCATTTTAAAATGCTTTGAATGACAATAAGATGCCATTTTAATGATTTTATGCTAAAATATGTTTTCATCGTCGGTTTCACTATATATCTCTGTTTGCTTTCGGAGACAACTATGTGAAAACTAATGAAGATATATTCCCATACTGTCAGCGACAAAAGTGTTGGCTATAGACTAGAGAGTTATCATGTTTCTAGCAATATCGGCCTAAGGTTTATGCGGATATTCTCGAGCTACGGACTCGGTTTTCGCGTTAAGATCTAGACTGAAATGTCATTAGTACATTGCGATAAAGTGTCATCACGTGCGTTTTACGCGCGACAGCAAAAACTGCTATATAGCGCGTGTTAGCTATCGCAATTCTGTCTGTCCGTCCGTATGTCCGTGACACGGGTGGATCAGTCAAAAACGGTGCAAGCTAGGCTCACCAAATCTTTACCGTCATCTGCCTGGAAGACTCTAGTTTAAGAAACCGTAAAGCTTTTCCATCAATTCGATGGGGGTCACCCCGAACAGAGATGCTAAATGAGAGGGGGTGGAAAAAATTTGCGATTTTTAGCCAATAAGTCGCTGTATCTCAATAATGGTGCGAGATAGGGCCTAGGTTACTATTAATCACTAATAGGAAGTCGTACACTGGCTCTCGATTGTCACCAAATTCAATGACCTTGGATGACCTTGAAGGCAAAAACAGCGGGTTTATGGATTTTTTTGAGATTTTGGGCTGCGAGGCACATTTCAAGAGTGAATTGCGCCGAAATCAATAAAGACAGACAAGGACAGACTGCCTAAGAAATTTTCAGCATTGAACGCAGATTTCGATGGTCCATGTCTCGATTTTCTAGGTTTAAGGGAACCTGCGCACGATGGCATCAAAGAGGTGTACTCCTTCAAAACGCGCGCTTTCGGCCTCTCAAACGGTAGCTGATGCGCGATACTGGTGTTACGTTACGGCCTCAGCGAATGTCTATGCAAAACTATAAATAGGCCCCTACTATTTTTCATTATCATCGTCGTGTCAAATGTCGATTGCTAGGATCGGTGAGCTTGGATTGGTTCGTGGTGGGTCTTTACCGCTGCCGCGCGTCACCTTTGCGTTAGCTGGGTTTTCTTGCATTTTTGGCTTTCTCTCCTGTCTGAAGGAATCGCAATTAACTCTAAACGTTCATATCTATGTCGACCGTCACGTGTTCGATCTTGCAATGACAGCCAGCCGCAACGATTTCACCCACATACTGTATTTTGCGACTATGCATTCCAGTTAGCAGTACCAAAACACGTGGCATGTCAAGTTATGACACAGATCATAATGAGCAATGACAATTTAACAATACAAACAAATTCAACGAAACATTTTAAAAGTCTTCAAAGATAATTTCAACAACATGACTAAGACGCCCTATTATAAAATTTGTTATTTGTGCACTGTAGGCCTAGCCCAAGGCCTAACGATGTGTATCACGGTCCAAACGTATCTTAGACAAAGTGAAGACTGTAAGAGATTGTACACGCAGCACAATTGTTGTAAATACTGGATGCATTACGCAAATTTACTCTTTCTCATCCTTGGGCAAAACATGCAAACAAAATGCGGCCGTTTACCTATATATAGATATTTTTGTTATAGTTTCAAATTTTAGTTTAAGTCCACATCGCTATATTAGAGTAGTATAAGGCATATAAGAAATTTTGCCTAAGAAGATAAGCGTTTGCAATAGAATGGTTCAAATCATGTAACACGAGATGAAGTAGACTTGACTCCAGATAACTTTAGTTTTTGGCAAAAGAACTGAAATACAGAGGTTATACTCTGTTGTTGAGGAAAGTTTACACTAGTTTTGACTTTTCTACTCTTTTTATGTTGCAATTAAGCAGTGCAGGGGTGTAGTGACAAGTTTTTGTTCGGGGAACGTCTGTTTCCCTCCTCTCCCCTTAAAACACGGAAAAGTAGGCCCCACCTGGGAGTCTGGGGCAGCGCTGTAAGCTCCTCAGCGGGGTTCAGGGCAGAACTCCGACCACAAACGTATTTTAGAGCAATTTTGCACTCCTGAAACTGCACGTTTGTATTATTTTTTTATTTTTAAATTAAATATCCAGAGTTAACGGCCATACTTTTTATTTTTTGCAGGCCTGTTTGGGAAAACGTTACTATATCACCATTCCGCCTTGTCTTGATATTATTTGGGGAACGGTTTTCTATCCCAAAACTTTTAAGGGGAACGGCGTTTTCCACGTTCCATTTGACTACAGCACTGGTTATAAGCCCGAACGGGAGAAACAGGCAGAGAGACGGACGAGCAAGACATGCAATACGGCCGCACAGTAACGGACACCTGCACGGCGCCGAGTGCTGGTGCTGCTTGGGTTGTAGATTTTCTGCTACGTAACTATAGTTCTGCTGAAACTCAGACGGATGGCACTCAACCGAAATCAACGACTCGATTTGGCGGCATATTGTGAACTAATATATTTGGTTCATAGCGCGCTGAGACTGTGATGATTGTGCACGCGTAGGAGTGTCTGGTCTATCTGCTGCGGATACTGATGCATGCTGGACCGCTCGTCGTCAGTTGGTGATCAAGGTTGTTGACATCGGTCAATGATTCGCTGCGGTATACATCGCTCCTTGACACACTGATTCTGCGCACGAACAAATCACATTCAACGCGTGCGACTGCGCTCAGAGTTACTCTTAACTATCACTTATATTCCGCAATGTTGGAGTGGATAAGCGAGTACGTAGTACACACATCATTCCAGAGTGTGGTGTCGTACTTAACCCACGCTCCGTTGTTTGCGCCTCACGACGCACGACTGCAGCCGAAAATTAACTGTGAAAACAGCACCAACCAATGCAAGCTAAGTGTGGTTGAAACGTAAATATAGACCTATACCAGTGCAGCTCAGTGGATATAAAGTTGTCTTATAGAAAAGCGCCACAAATGAAGGAGAAAACGTGCAGTTAAGAATCGACGTATCCAGTACGAGTAGGTAGCCTACCTTCATGCAGAGCCACTGGTTATACTCATGGGTGTATGCCGTGTACGCGTTGCACCAGTTCATCAGTTCTTGCTTCCACGTCTCGTCGCGATCCAGATGAAGACGACAAGCTGACCAACAACACACATTCGGCGCCAGTAAGCCCCACAGGTCGTCTAGAAACTGATAAACAATAAACTGAACAAGCAGAAATATTGCTATGCCTTGTGCCGATATGCACGCGACCGTCCGTAGGCCTACTTACAGCAATTCCTGGTGTGCAGTGGGCAAAGCCAGCCAACGGGTGATCCATCAGGCGTAAGTGAACAAATGTGCGAGATAATTATGAGTCATCTCAGAAAGGTTTTTGAGGTCAGCGGACCTTGACCTTTTGCCCTTAAAAAACTGACACCGCGGTTACCCTGGAGGACGATCACGCCAATCTTCTTGTTTTCGAGTTGCGAGCCCGCACGGAACACACAGGCAGACAAACGGGTAAGATCTTTAATGCGGCCTTAGTGCAGGACGACTTTGTGTCAATACAGCAATTGCATGACTGCATTTATGTACATGTGGACACTGCTAAAATGCATGGAATCAGTTTCAACAGATTATCACTATCAATGCGATGACTGCACATCTTCAAACCCTCAAGTCCAGACTCCACGTCGATTTGTCGTACAACATGCTGTACAGCAAATCCGCGACCTGTTTTACAACAAGTCCGCAAAAAAACGAAAAGCTTAGGCTATTAGCAAATCCTCAAGTCTCAATAACAACAACTCGTGAAACAAATCGAAAGTAAACAAGGGATAATACTATTTCAACAGCAGCATTGTGATTTTTGTAATAAATATTTTCATTTATCTTATCACCACTGAACATTGAACGTTTATTGAAACATCGGACAAATAAAAAATGAAACCTTTGTAAACGTGTACTGCAACTACGACGAATAATGAGGAAAAGAGAATAGAAAGGCTACTGACGCAGGACGTGTACTTGATGGTGTGAGATGGTGTGACCGCCGAGCATACAAACGAACGTTCCGTTGTGCCGCAGACCGACGTCCATAATGACCAGTCCGTTGTCGCGAGTCAGCAGCACGTCGACGCCGTCAGCGACTAGTGGCCGCGGCGCCGTCCTTCCGTCCTCCACCAAGTACCACGACACCCCGCGCCGACCGCCACTAGCAGCCTCGTGGGTGGGCGCTGACACACAGCCGGTCGGCAGGTCGGTGCAGTTCAGGTGCAGAGGCGCACCTTGCAGTACCTCGCTGCGTGTACTGCGCCGGTGATTCTCTGAACCCACAAACAGCGTCGTTTGTTCTAATTTTTTAAAAATCGTTCCTTTATTACTCTGGTGCTACCGTCTTCTTACTTGTTACTGTTTTATGCGTGTTTCTATGCGGTATGCCTAGTCCATGAGATCGTGACCCTGGCTACTGACAAGACGTTAGATTAAACTGGCAGTTCTCATGTAATTCAATATTTTATTGCATTTTTTATCACCGGACGACGTCTTGCATAATTTAACTGTTCCCATAAAGCGATCAACTGCCGCATGTACACTACAAGAAGCATATAGCAAGCATCTCTGCTGTATTATATCCTACTAAACACAGGCTTTTAATCAATGAACACGTTTATTTGCCATAAAGACAAAAACAGACAGCAAGAAAAGACATATATGTACAGATAAAAAAACACCGTCTATCTAATAAAATCGCCCATCATAAAAACAGCCTACGAATTAACATAACACTCAAAATGCTCAGATACAAGTTTCATGGCGGATGACCTGTTAATAACTGGGAGTGCATTCTTGGGCTGTGCGGGTGCTTTCAAATCGTGAAGGTAAAAAGTACGTGACTTGGCAATCTAAATACATAATCTGGTATTAAGAGTTAGATAGGGATCAGGAAAGAAGCTGGGGTGGGCCCGGGGTTCAACGCCGAACTCAATTCAAAGTTGAAACAGTGCATAAAGTAGCAATGAAGTCGAACTGACTGTTAGCTGTTTGGATACACAGTTGATTGCATACGTCGTCGGCCAACGTCGCTGACACCCGCTGTATCAACCTGCCGTCACCAATACATCAGCATAACTTGTCTTTCAGTAAATGTATAACAAGAAATCTGAGGTGATGTTCATGAGACGCGCGAGGGCCTATGGCAGTTCCTGTTCGCAGGTAATCTTGGTCTATTTTTATCCATTTCATCGCCATTTACTCTTTTGCAGCCAAAAATTGCCAAAAAAAACCACTCAAAATCAATATGTTTAGGGTTCAGAGTCATTTAAGGTCATCGATGTTGACATTCCTAAAAAGCTCGTCGTTAGTGCTTGATAAGCAGCATATATGTGCCTATCTGCAACCATTTTCACGCTAGATAAGACAACAGCGAAAATAATCACTTTTGGAAGGGTACTCCTTTTTGACATCCGCGTGCGCAGGCCTCTTTGAATCTATAGGGTCCGTACTTGGACTGCTAAAATATACATTAAATGCTAAAAATTTCGTACGCAGGTTGTCTTGGTCTATCTCCAGCCATTTCGGCGAAATTCACTCTTGAAATGCGTGTCGCAGCGCAAAATTGTAAAAAAAAATTCACTAAAACCTTCTATTGGGAAGTCAAGGTCATTCAAGGTCATCCATGTTGACATTTCTAAAAAAACTCGTAGCCAGTGCTTGTTATAATAAGCAGCATGTTTGTGCCTATCTGCAACCTTTTTTACGCGCGAAAGCAGCTACTGCTTTCAGCGCGTCTTAGCCATCGCAATTCTGTTTGTCTGTCCGTCCGTCCGTCCGTCTGTCTGTCTGTCTGTCATACGGGTGGATCAGTCAAAAACGGTGCAAGCTGGGATCACTAAATCTTCATCGTCGGCTGCCAGGAAAACTCTAGTTTCAGGAACCGTAAAGCTTTTTCATAAATTCGAAGGGGGTCACCCCGAATGAGGACGCTAAATGACAGGGGGTGGGCAAAATTTGCGATTTTCGGCCAATAAGTCGCTGTTTCTCAGTAACGGTGCGAGATGGGGCCTAGGTTACTATTAATCACTAATAAGAAGTTGTACACTGGCTCTCGATTGGCGCCAAATTCAATGACCTAATGACCTTGAACGCCAAAATAGGGGGTTTATGGATTTTTTGACGATTTCGGGCTGCGACACAAGTCTATATCATTCACAAAATGGCGCCACGCTACTATCGTAATGCGATCTAAATAGAAAATTTGGTATTTGTATATTAACTTAGCGTGAACACCCCAATTTTCAGCTAAACTACTGAATTGAAACTGCTAGTGGCTTTCGCGCGTCTCGTGAGCATTATCTCAAATTTCTTGTCACGTTAGACGAGCCAACAGCGGTAGAATAACGTCTTTTAGGAACAGTGCCCTTTTTCGCCCCCTCGTTCATGGGGACCCCTTTCACCCAGTGGCATGAAATTTTGTCACGAAATACTAGAGACACTAAGCTATCATCTGGTGAAAACCCGAAGTCTCTATCTCAACTGGTCTTGAAACGGTATCGGGTCGTGACGGAGACGGACGGACTGACGGACAGAATTACCATAGCGAATATGCGCTATAGCTAGCTAGCTAGCTCTCGCGCGTAAAAACACTCTACACATAATATATAGGCGTCTGCAGCCATAAGCAAACAAAGCGGCTTCTGCTCCATCCTGAAAAAGGCCAAACTATAAGTAAGTAACTATAAGTAGGCTAAGTAGGTCTACGCTAATGCTTCGAGGCTTTCTAATAAGATATATAAACCACATATAAAATCATGCAAACAGTGGTTATCCGCAAACCCAGTTAGACTAAAAATTAAATGTGAAATATGCCATGTGGACATGCAGTTGCTTTAAACACGCAGGTTTACTCGCTTTCGTTGAAAGCTCACAGAGATGTTTATTGGGGAAAAAAATTCTGTGGGCACCATCGTCGTTAAAAAACGCCAAAACGACGAAAAATGACAGAAATCACCGCAGCCACGGACAGCTTTAAGACCGCACAATGCGCATATGCCATCTTACTGATTGTAATTTTATCATACTTAGTCTATTCTGTTTTGCCAAAGCTAACGATTGAATTGTTTTATACATCGTGCTACTTATTTCACATTCACTATACTGTGAAATTGCGTTTTGTTAGATGTTTTATTACAGAAACGAACATTGCACTTTGCACGTAAGCCAGCTGGGCAATTACCCGTCGGCGTTGCGGTAGGGCAGACAAGCGTGTAGGGAGACGTCCCAGCCGCAGTACGGATCGCGAACACAGACAAGGCACAACTTGTATCTGTAGCACTCAGCTACAGGTAACTGAACGACCGCTTCGTCTGTACCCAAGTACAGGTACGGAGCCTGCGCACGACAACGCGTACCCTGCGATCACGGGATGTAATTGACTACAATGATATTTTGTGGTATTTTTGTCACAAATTCTTTTGGTTCGTATGCTGGTTTTTATTATTCGAACGTCCTAATAGGCTGCATTATAGGTCTTGCCTCGCGTCTGTCTGTCCGTCCGTTGCAAACTGTAGCCTATAGCGACTCTGGCGACAGCTGTTCTAACTTTCGCCTGCTATCGACAGTCTCCGGACAGACAGACACCGTCGCAGAGTCGGCCACAAACACGCTGTGCAATAATAAGGCTCTACTCTAATTGCTCGTTTATTTTACAGCTTTAACAATAGTGACACATGAAAAGCGAAATTATTGGCTACATCTAGCACAAACTCGACAGAGAAGATTAAGACAGACGTACAGTAAGCGGCGGCGGAGAATGCAGAATTATCCGCCATATTGGTTGAGTGAGGCGACGGAAAGGCTTCAAGATGGCGACGGTAAGGAACTGAACATTGCCGACGTCATCGCGCCATTGCGCCACCTTGTGAATGTACCCACGACCTTACCACATCATGAACACGACGCACTCATTACCCGGTCTTTCTGGTAGGCCGCATTAATGGCTTTACCTGTCCGTCTGCCTGTCCCGTACAGATAATTAACTCGAATGCCAAAAGCCCAACATCAGCGTTGTCCAGAGCAGAAGTAACCAGAATGCCAATTTTCTTTTCAGAAAACCAAAAGTTAGGAGATCAATAAGTTAGAGTTGCGCATATTTAAACGGATGGCCGCATAACATGTCAGCACTTGGCCGAGCTATCAACCACATACAACTGCAGAGACATGTAGTGCTGGATATAGGCAGTGCGTGTGCGGCCGTGAGTCTAATTTGCTGGCTCTATCTCCTCTCTTGTTTTATTATAATGCATCTATTGGCTGTGTTTAAAAAATCCTCACTGCAAAGCCATGTCACCTGCGAAACTTAGCTGACCATTTCTGACAAGCAAACCAACCCCTGCAATAAACGAACATAACTTTCATAGCTGGAAATGATATGAACTGCAGACCATGGTAGTATCAACTAGAGGGGGCAGAGAGGACGAGTTTCCCTAGATTTCGGTAAGTGGGGGCCGGGTACCATAAAAACGTGGGGGGACCAAATGTTGTATAAGACGACTCACAAATCAGTAACAGGTGCACAGCCTTACTGGAAGCGAGATAGAAGACGGTGAAGCGAGCGACATAGTCGACGGCGAGTCGCGTAAAAGCTTCATCGTGCTTGGTGAAGTAGAGCGGACGACGGTCGAGTGTGTCGATACAGTCGTGCATCAGCGGATGAGACTTTATGAACGCCAGAGCGCTGGTCGACAGCTTCAGAGAACTGTGCCGACACTGCAAGCAGCACAGTATGATCCCTCCGAGAAATAACGATAACGATAACGAAAAGAAAACGATAGTTTAAGTAGAATTAAACGAAAAGCAGGACTCAAACACAAAAGCAAGCAGGGAACTAAACACTGGCTGTAATGCCGCAAAAGATAAACACAAAAAAATAAAAGTGCATGGTTTTTTTTGAATAAATATCACTCAACAAAAGATATTTAGGAAAACTGGTACTTGCACAAGCATGGATTTGCAATATATCAAGCAATATATCAGACAAACATTTCAGCTCACAAAAAAACATCAAATTTGGCTATTAAGTCATTGATAAAAAAATCCACACCGCAGACAAACGATAGATAACACGGGACATAAGAATAGCACAAAACAAAACATTAAGCTGCTTGGCAGAAAGATCTTGCCCTTTTAAACATTTCGCCAAGTAACAACGTTGTGAAGAGATAGTCAAAATGTTTTTAACATTGCAGATAAGAGAACGTGACTAACCTGTCCTGGTCGCGGTACGGGCACGTCGTCTTCGGGCACCGAGAACCAGCCGGTCTCGAAGCTCTGCTGACCCTTAAACGGCCCCAAGTCAAACACTCGGTTGATTGCATCCAGCGAGAACGAACAGATCGCAGAACCCCAGAAACCAGCTCTGGACACAATCGCAGCAGACTTACTGTTTAATTGTATGTAGGGGCGTTTGCTTCCTATATGGGTCTTCTTCAGGAATGAATGTCTCAAATATCATTCAGCAATGAACAGCGTAGTAGGTGCTCTGACAGCATAACGGCAAAACGATCAACACGTCGTGGGCTCAACTCCCGATTGGGTCGCTGTCTACGTGGCTGAATGACCGTTGGCGGACCGATAAATCATCTTGGTATGTTACCAAGCAGCCAGATCTCTCGAGTCGTGTGATCTCAAATATGGCAGGTGACGCTTTCTAATTTTGTAATAAGTTTCCACGAAGAGCTATACAAACAGTTTACTTCTATTTGTTGGCAACTTCACTGCTATTTCACCTGCATTAGACATAGCTCGTGTAGGCTATCATTCAGTGTAACTTATAGCAACAGCTTAAGTACTATTTTTCCGTACATTACAAATAAGATAGTTTTTGCTCTTCTGTTACACAGTTTTCAAACTTCACAAGATTTGAGACTCGATTGGTTTCGTGTGTAGTTCTACGTCAAAACAGAAGAATGCAACGAATTACTGTATGAACGGATACTGACTGAATCGTTCTGAATAGACCAGTGAATATTCTGTCTGTTGCATTGTACTGTACGTCATCTGAAATGCGAAATGCAATTACATTCAAACAAAAACAATCAACAATTAGCAGCTTTGAAATAAAAAAATATGAAGAATACATTAATTAATTAAGTGATTAGCATAAATTGTATGTAATTAATATCAATTAACTCGCTAGTTTATTCAGTAGTTCGTTAATACTTAGTTTATGATTCACTCAAAATATGTTATTTATTAATTTCGTTTTATTTTGTCTTATTTCACATAATTCATTCATTCATTCATTCATTTATTTATTCATCATTTGTTTGTTTACTTCGGACGAGCACAACAATACTAACATTATTATGAAACGATACGTGAACCATTATACTCTTTATAAATGTAAAAAACTTACCAGTTTAAAACTCAGTGTAAGGACGACGTGACGATATATCAGTCCACTAAAACAGCAAAAATCTTTTGATTAACTACATGGTGCTATACATGCGGCGTCCTTACAAGC
>Ga0209367_1000207_pt1 | contig 48965 bp, 26 predicted proteins | sample WorMetLIZISLAND2_FD_187412 | JGI IMG/M metagenome (GOLD analysis project Ga0209367, IMG submission 187412) | Marine gutless worms symbiont microbial communities from Max Planck institute for Marine Microbiology, Germany - Olavius geniculatus... ... | reverse complement strand
GAGAACAAAGTCCGAGAAACAATACAGCTAACGACAACATGGCTTCACGCCCATCAACTGAACTAGCTTCAAGCGATAAGAATAATAGGACTGTACCAGCGAAACAGAAAGCAATCGAGTGTGTTCAAAGCGTCCACGGACTCTCCAGATGACTACTATAACATGGCAGTCTATTACAGCGACGGCAGCATCATTAAAACCAGTAAAAACGATAAAAACAGAGCTGCCGTGAAAACACGTCAATCAGCGACCGAAAAATGGCACTCTAGTTACTCCTGCTCTGAAAAAAGTTCACACCAACTTTGCTTTGTTTTCTGCGCATTTTACGGACAAACAAGTAAATGAATGGAAGGATGAGCAAGAAAGTAGGGCGGCCTATAAAAACGACTGCACAATATTTTGAACAGAAATGGATAGTGGAGTGCTGAAGACAGTGAGATGGCAGACAGACCCCGGTGCGACAGTCGATGTCGGCGGCGTGATCCAGCAGCAGTTGGACTACACCGCGATGTCCCCACTTGCTGGCCACGTGCAGAGCCGTCACACAGTTCTGCAATACAACAACAACAACCAGCTCTCACGCACAAACACACGTTTCCTTAGTCTGACAGAGACAGCTTCCGCTAACGCCGGTAGTTCTATACACACGAAGACGTTGTTTTTGTTCCGTTTTAACCGTCCTCAATCCGAGACGAGGGCTGTTCGCACTTTGAGCGATCACTCTCAATGCTTATCTGTCGCTGGTTTTCTGAAGCAACTGTCCCACAATTCCAAGTCCGATCCATAACATGATGTTGCTGAGTCAGTTTCTGCCTTTTAAGAACAATATTTTTAACGGTTTACTATCAAATATTGCTGTTGCTGTGGATAGTTTTGCCGAATGAGAAACAAAAGCGACAAAGCGGATTATAGACAATGCAAACAGTTAAAAAACAAAAACCCTAAAAACACACACAAAAAAAGCTGCAAAAGTTAGTACAAAATCTATGAATCATTAGAAAGCTACAGTGGCATAAAAATAACTGCATTCTATGTAGGCCTAATTCATATAACAAACCAAAACGTTTTTAATGTGACATGACATTGATATAATTTCGTAGTACAGATATCTATCGATTTCAAAGTTGCAAAGAATTTCACGCTGCACGCTGAAGCATTTGATCTACTCTCTGATACGGTTTATGTTTTCTCTACAACTCATAGCTACGGGGCCAGTCGTGTGACAAGAAATGTAAAGCACCTTGGCGACGAAGTTGACGTCGGCACCGAAGTCGATGAGAACCCCAGCGACACGATGATTGCCGTAACGCGCAGCGACGTGCAAAGCTGTGAAACCGCTCTACAGACCAGCAACAGTTCGTGGTTGCAGTACTTGTATACAGAGGCATAAACCATGTTAGACCTATACTGTGATGCAATAGATAATCGCTGTATGTTCTGCTAGCGGCATACGTGCAGATACCAGTAAAAATAACTTCCAGCAAAGTCTGTTTTGTTATCATTTCCAGAATCATGAAAAATTCTAAGGCCAACATTTTGGTAGCAGACTACCATTAGCACCATATACGTAGTGCACAGTTTTCTTTTATGTATCGTATTTACATGGTTATTTACCTGGTACAGCCGTACCAGAACACGACACCGGATCCGGCCTAGGACCATGCGGATGTTAATCCATAAATATGTCCATCTTGTTATTTTGGTAATTATGTAAACGCCGTTTGAATGTATTCACACAGCCAGCCTCAACGACGGATTGGTCCAGGTTATTGATCACTCTTTCGGAAAAGAAGTAAAGCCGGATTTGCTAGTGCAATGTTTGATTAGCTTCAGTGTATGACCTCTAGTTCTGTCGTGCTTTGTTAACTGAAAAAGAAACTTGAAAGAAGGACGAGAGAGCCCCTTGTACATTTGAAGAGAAAGATTAGATCCGCTCGGTTTCGTTTTTTTTTCTAAGGTATTCAAACTGAGAATCCGTAACCCTTCTTCGTAACTCTTGTCCCTGAACCCAGGGATCATTTTGATGAATCTACGCTGGATCTTCTCTATAAGCTGTTTATCCTTGATATAATGAGGTGACCATGCTACTGTACAGTACTCAACATGAGGACGCACCATGGACTTGTACAGTCTCAACATCGCATCTGGACTCTTATGTCGGATGTTTTCTTCCAATCATACCCATGCAACACCCTACTGGCTTTGGCACAGGATTTGACGCACTGATCTGAGGCTTTCAAATCACTCCTAATCATAACTCCCAAGTCACTCTGGGCTTCAACCTACACTTGACCATTGATGGCATAAGTGAACTGTATGTTTGAATTTCCAATATGCATGACTAGACACTTTGGAACATTAAACTTCATTAGCCACTGTAATGTCCATTGCGTGAGCACTTTCAGGTCAAAGACATAACTTCATAATCCGTTAGTAACAATACCATATAATTTTGCGTCATCAGCAAATTTTAATATGTTGTTATCCACTCCCAAGTCGAGGTTGTTGATATAATTGCAGACTTATCTTGTATCGTCAATGCTGGTATTTCTGAAGGTACAACAGTGCTGTTGGGACGTCTGGTATACGTAAAGTAATCGCAGAGTTCTCACAACCGCGAAACGTTCATCCGATCTTAGATCTTACTCAAACTACTGAATGCTAGCTAAAGTCAGTACAGTTACATGTAATATCTTTACGTGACGTGATTTCGTTGCTAACTGATATTTTGTTTGACCTACTAGAATTACAACGAGATCGCCCGGTGATCAAAAGCGTCTAGCCGTTTCGGCACAGCGCACTACCGTGCAAATTTGCATTCACGCAACTAAAATTACACTAGCAATTAACATAATATTAGGCTATTGCATTTTAAAACTTTTTTGTCCATATGAAAAAAACATCTTACCCTGGTTACTTCATGTATCAGCGCCCATTTCTATGAACATAATTACAACATCGGTGTTAAATGATCATCATTTGCAACTATTTATTACACGAAATAGCTCAAATATAAAAAATGCATGCTTTAAGCAAGTAACGTTTCAAAGTTGGCTAATGTCCAACAGTGCCAAACTGAGCAGATATTGCTCACGCTGTGGTTAGTACAGTACTTGGCCTGGTGCAGATAGAGAAACCATATCGATGTATAACTAACCACCAAGATAAACCTACTGAACTCATCCTTCTATCTTTTTGAGTTAAATAAATCGAGTACCGGGCCTGCCTGGCTGAAACTAAGGCAGGGCACGTTCACCTGTGTCAGGTGGCAAGTAACGTTACCTCAGGTAAAACCGTGCGGTCTCAAAAACCGTCTCATATTCGAGGTTCCGCTCTGTATAACTCTGAGACGGGTTCTCGTGATGTGCTGTACACACCTTTAACCATTTAAGCACGTTTAAGTGAAAGAGCACCGGGGGACTTCACCTTTTCACTTAGACTTTCGCCGAGCCTTTTCGGACAGTGGAAACCTCGGACTTAAACAGGCGTTTCCGCTCATACGAAAGATTCAGCGATATCATGTCATTTTTCGACAACATTATGAGTACTTAAACCAAACTTCAGCTCAGCGAATCGGCTCAACCAGAGTCTAAGATACAGAAAGTGAAATCACACGCACAATACCTCGGCGGGTTGGCCGGAAGAGAGCACGTTTTGTAGCAGGTTCTTGGCTGCGTTGACATCGTCCTTGCGAGCGGCAACGTGCAGTGCCGGCGGTGAGCGCTGTGAGCTGCGTCCACCACGTGACGGCAGAGTACCACCTCCGCCACCACCACTCCCTACACCACCCCCACCACTAGTAGCAGACACGTCCCCGTTAAGCACGGGCTGACCAGTGTTGACAAGCTCCGCTATCACTCGCTCATGACCTTGCTGAACGGCCACCGCCAGCGCTGTATACCCGTCCTGTATACCAAACCACAGGTATGTAACCACGTAGGTAGATCGCGTTGACTATTACAGTAAAAAGAATCGAACAATGTTTAGGCCAACGTTGTCATTCTTATTTCTTATATGCGTAACCTGTTTAAGTTTACCCTATCACAGATGTCTGTGGTTGTCGATGCTATAGACAGGTCGGCAGAAATCGACCAGGTATGCAAAAGCCATGCTGTGCCGGTGTCACTTATACAACTGGACGCATAGCCGAAACCTGACTCGGTCAGTGATGTCAAGCCAGTGTAGGACATGGCGTTGAAAATGGGTCAGTCCTCGGTTGTACTTGCAGCAGTTTGATGCCGTCATGTACATACAACTAGGCTCAGTTGCTATGCGGCCGGCCTGATAAGCCACATTACGGGTCTTGCCCGTCTGCCCGTGCGAGCTCCTAACTTGAAAACAAATATGCGCAAAAACCCCGACATTGGTGTGAACTTCCCCTCGGCAGCAATAACGGTTATGCCATGATATTCGTTTCAAAACTCAAAGATCAAGGTTACTGGTCGTCTAAAACAACAAAAATACGATGAGTACAAACGGTTTGCACGGCGGCGATGTAAAAATCGATTTTCAATTAAAATTCAAAACTAGCAAGTGGCGTAAGCTAAGTGGACGGCCGCATCTCATGTCGACAGTGGGCCGACATCTTCGCTTGTTGTGGTTAGGCAGTCAAGATGACAAAGGAGCAATATTCCAGGAAAATTATATGAAAGTGCGTTATGAATAATCGGCCTATATACACGAAAAATAAGCAAGCTTGTGATATTGCTAGAAGGAAGTAACTCAGATCTGCGTACGTCGGTCTGCAGATCCTGCCTGGCCTGACTGGCGAGAAGAATCCTGACGATGTCGATATGGTTCTCCTGTGCAGCCATGTACAGGGGAGTGAAACCGTGCTGCAACAGCACACAATGTCAACGCCGTTACTCCTAGACGAACGCAGATGAGATTTCAGAAAAAAACATCGTTTATTTTCCCATATTATTCCATCACCTACATAGTCCTCTTATCTCTTACCACAGTGTCTGGAGTGTTATAGTTGCCCATAATCTCACAATAGTCAAGCGTGACGACTGAAACGTGTCTCGGATGTGCATGTCCATGCAGAACACCGTCGATCACAGTCATGAAATAAGCACGTTTCATCACCGTCTATAGGCCTAGTCTATTCTGCTTCATTACTCTTGCATAGTGCACTCTTAACTGTAAAAAGTAAGCTTATAGACCTACTTATTTATTCGGTTTGCTTCATTAAATTACGTACTGTAGGCCTACAACAGAGAACATAAAATTCAATTAAACAAGCCTACAATACTCAACTGATAGTTAACTCATTTGACACAATCTTGCAAGGCAGCACTCACGAATTATCAAAATGAGATATACTGTAGCCTATACGGTGGGTGCGTCAATAATAACTGTCCCACTTCAAACGGCGACGTGGTTTGACTGCTAAAAATACCATTACTATGAGTGAAAACAAGAAAAAAAATCATAAATATTTTGCAAATGTTGTGCGTTTTATTCTATGCATATGCAAGTTGACGTAACAGCCTCCTACATCTTCAAGCCATGCGCAATCGTGCTAAAATGTTTTTAAAACTTTCTGGCAAATGCTTTAGTTTCAAACATTTAAAAAAAAATGAACACGGTTACGTGTAGCATAAATCGCGACACATTTAAAAAACATTTGTAAAGATGTTTTTGTTTAATAGGCCTACATTTAACTATAGTCCAAAATACATGTGATGATCGAAAACCTGGAAGACTAACTCAGCCTTTCATCCCTCCGGGGCAGGTAAATAAAATACCGGCCTACCTGGCTGGGGTTAAAGCGAGGCGCGTTCACCTGTGTCGAGTGACAGGTGTCTGTGTGATCCCATACGACAGGTGACGCTCCGTAGCGCTGAGATAGGTTTCCTATAAAGAGCTATACAGTAGGCTACCTTTAACCTTTAACCTTTTGTAAGAGGTCCTGTACCCTGTAATCGTTTGTATGTATACTAACCTGTGACTGGGCGTTAACGTTGCTACCAGCATCGATCAGTATTTTGGCGACGTTCGTTTTGCCCGCGAGCGCGGCTGTATGCAGCGGTGTGTTACCTTTCTGACAAATCAAAACAATAAGCAACATCAAACCCGCAGCTTTTCTCCCCGCAAAAAAACACTCGAGCCAGCAGTCGTTCCACGACGTCGAAAGATTAACATTGACCAAAAATCACTGGAAAAGTGGTAATCTCTACTAAGACGGCGTTTCTACAGCGATCACCAGAACCAAATTAAAAATTAATTTCCACGAAAAAGTGATTTCGCCACGTTCTTCTGTAAGCGCTATTTTCAAAGACAATTCATAAATAAGTCAGCAATACTTAAATTTTGAGAAAATTTTACACGTTCTTGGTAAAACAGGCTAGATGATCAGGATGATTCCTGCCAAGAATTCTAACAACGCAGTTCGAAATTTGCTAAAAGTATCTACAGAAAGCAGGATAAAGACACATTGTGATAGACGACTTGGTGTATAAATGTGCAACAAAATTAGGCCTAAAACAAAATCGCATGCCGGTTTTCTTTTTAGTTTTGTTTCGGTATCGTAGCGTCATGTAAGTGCCGCCTGACTAATGCTCACACCTCAGCTAGGCAGCATTGCATAATGCAGGACAGATCGCCGGTATTATGCCTAACTAGACTGACTGGCGCTATAGCCACGTATATAGTGTAATGGACCAACAGTAAATCACCTAGATGCCGGTGGCAATTTATGCTGCCTCGATATTCGATACATACAGTACATTCAGCGTCGACATTTTGCCTGTTTACCGCATGGCAACTCCATCGGCGAAATAAACTTCGAAGTTTTTTTTTCCAAATTGATCGTATTTTATACTTACACTGTATATAGTGTGTATGCATGTACTGTTACGAGTTCATCGTTCATAGACAAAATTTCGTATCTAAATGCTTGTAGAAAAAACACTGATAAATAAAAAATCTTTTTACATACAGCAATCGCTCGCTACAGTCACACAGGACCTGTTTCCTATAGATGAAAACGTTTAAAATACGAGGTAGTGGCTGATTATTATGATACGGTATATATCCAAAATTATATAGGGATTGATGTCGATAACGAAAACGCAGACACAATTGATACAACTGTGGTGCAGAATGGTGCAGAATGTATACCCAAGCCTACCTTGCTGGTAGCGTTGAGATCTGCGCCTCTCTTCAGCAACTCGAAGACTACGTTGTAGCGTCCTTCCTTGGCAGCCAGATGTAACGCTGTCAGTCCGCTCTACAACGTAGCAGTCATCGCATCAGTTTCACTCAGGAACTGTTGTTCAACGCTGACCTGTGTGTCTACTATGCATGCAACGAAGTAACTCTCCCCCACCGTGTGTAAGCTATAGCAAGAAATTTGTCGATTAACAGCATACGCGCAAAACTGAAGTCAAAAACGTGGAAAAAATAACGAAAGAGCGTATCCGGTATTCTAGATTGCTACGAACTGAACTGAGCAGCAGAATGCACTGGTATCAGCTGGAGCACGCTTATCAACGTATCACTCGGTCACTATTATCACTGCACGGTGCGCTTCGTCATATTTGACTGCATACTATCCAGTCCACAGACCCGCAAACAGTCGCCGAGTGATGCTAATGGTACCGTAGGGATGCCAGTACAGTATAATACCTGTAAGTGTCTATGGCTAGCAGGCTCTGCAGCACTGATACAGCAGCTGACACAGCAAGACAAAGGAAGATGGCGATTGATAGGCAGACAGTGAGTGCTGCTGTCTACATGACGGATGATGCCAACAGCGCGGCCATAGGCGCCGGGTGTCAGCGTCTTAGTTGCTTCTAAAGTTAAAGTCGCTATAAATTCATCAGTTGTGCTCTGATTTTCTAGCAAATATACCACGTTAACTAGGCTCTGACAACCTTATGAAAAATAAAAGCACAAATGAGCCTAAAAAACCTGCCGCAACGCAGACAAGAAGCCCAGCTGTCGCTAATATAGCCGACCATACTAATTGTCAGTAACCTTCAAGGTCACCCAAGATCGATAATTTTCATGTCATCTGAAAAGGCGTATGTGATTTCTGATCAATAGCAACCTTGGCCCTATCTCTCACTGTTTCCGAGATATGCCCAGTTTTCCGTTAAAAATGCACATTTTCACCCCTCCATATAACCCGCTAAAATTTTGCTTGCCTAGGTTTAAGACACATAATAGCTACTAATTTTTGTAAAAAAATCCCCAAGACCTACCCGTTAGCCAGGGTAGATCCATTACAGACAACGACGACGACGGACAGACAGACAGACGACAGACGACAACCGAACCATAAGCTTGACCATGCAGTGGGCTAAAAATCTGAAAAAAAAATTATTTAAAAAATACATATCATGTGATGTAATATGTAGGCGTGTAAGCCTATTCTATATGCTTTTGCTGTCTCTGATATTTCCACTTGAGGGTTGCTTAGCAAAGTTTTGGCCTATACGCCGTACACAGCGATTAACGATCCCACCATAGACAAGGTCAGTATAGCGCACTGTCTGCCAATGTCTGGATATGGCATTCGCTCGTCCGCAGTATTGCGCAGATTTACGACAGATTTTATGACGCTGAAAATTACAGCTAATTTTAGCAGCCAATGCATTATAGGCCTATAGACCTAGTGCATATATGACTGCCGCATCATTTCGACTAATTACGCAGCATTTATGAGTAGTGAAATAAAATGAAAATCAAATTAAAAGTGCAATTGTTCTGCAATATTTTCCGCAATTTTCGACCGATAAATCGGAAATCGATTAGGCAGCGCCTGCTTAGATGTGGGACCGAACTAAAGCTAAACTAGAACAAAATCGGAACTCTTTAGACTCCAAGAGCAGCACGCTAAAGTTAATTCGTCCTTCATCATCATCAAGGTATAACAGAATACATGTAAGTTAGCGATAGGCCCAGGTATAGACGGACACGACAGTAAAACGTTAGTTAAACTGGTATAAATATGAGCTAATACTGACCGCGTTGTTAACGTTGACGTCGACGTAGCCGGCGGCGAGACAACGGATCAGCGTGTCAGAATCACCGGACCGAGCCGCCCGTAGAAACTCAGCTCTGTAGTCCGTCTAGACCACCACCACCACACCACACACACACGGGCACATCAGATCACTGCCAGTGCCAGTGCCAATCGCTGCACGGTCGCACACCACGTACGCTCACTCGCAGCAGGCCACCGACCCCTGGTCTCGCATCGAAATCACTTTGGGGGCGCCATCGCCTTCCCTTTCTCCCCTTCTTTCGCTACCTTTCTGTTTTTTGTTCTCTTCCTTTTCCCGCTTTCCCTTCCATAAATCCAGCTACAGCGCATATCGGGGAATTGATGCGAGCTTTCTCCGCCCAGTAGAAAATAGAAATGCGTGCAAGTGACGTAATATAAGTGAGCAGTTTCAGACTCAGAATGTACCAAAAAGTCGTAAACGTTTTTGGTACATTTTGAAGCTGAAACTGTTCGCTTTTTGTCACTTACACAATGACGAATTTTTACCACTCTGTCTAGACGCATAGCCTATTTATGGTAATTTGCATAAAAGCCAAACCAAGCGCAGGAATGCAAAAGTTGTCCATTCTACGTTTGCAAATTTAGATTTCAAGATAATTCACGAATCGAACATCTACATTATGGGTGTCGCCCCCACAAGCTTTTGGCCGTGCGGGTATGCCACTAATGCGTCGGCATCGAAGGCTTGAAGCGATATGCCGATATCGCCTCCAGCAGGATGCCGATAGCAGCGCCGATCGCCTTCGACAACAGCTATGATTTTATTGGGCTAGCAGCCGTAAACAATGTTCCGATGCTGATCGGACTGAAAGTCGACTAACGTAAGCCTCCGCCCCTTATTAGCCCACTTGCTATAAAACTTCACGTCGTGAATTGAGAAAAACATCGTGCAAATACCGACCGCATATGTGGAGTGGATAGAGCCGATAGGCAAATTAGAATGACATTTAGGCTAGCATTGAAAAATGATCAATCCGTGGAATGGACGTCAGCCTATATCTGACATTATAGCAGTAACGATTTATGGAATTCTGCGCATCAATTAGGCTACTGCGCTTCCTTTCTCATACAGTCGTACACGCAATCGTAGCCAATAGGCCTACAGTTCGTCTGTTTTCCACAGAAGTCAACACTGCAGCCCAAAGTCATTCAATGTCAACCATTTTTGGGTCGTTGGAAAGCCCGTATATATAAGACACCTTATGACGACGCCGCATGATAATATTGGCTTCAACTGTATAGGTTCCGAAGACAGCGACCGAAATTACTAAAATTTGCCGGTCCTGGTCGCCCCACTCTCGTTTGCCGTTCCTCGCCATTGCACCACTATAAATATCTGCATGAAAATATACTGCCTGAAGGTAGAGTCCTGGTCTAAATTTTTGCTATTGTTGGCAGTAGGCCTATAGGTCTATCTTCTTTCAGATTTCTGTGGCGAGTCCCGAAATACGCATCCTTGTGCGATAGAACGGCGATTCAAGGTCATCCAAGGTCATTGATTTTGGTATTAATTGAAAGCGCCCGTATGCCCTACAACTTCCTATGAGTGAACAGTAGCAACTTTGGCACTTATTGGTTGAAAATGGTTGAAAATCGCCAATTTTCTATACCACTCTCTCATTTAGCGCCCTCGATCAGATAGGCTTTTATATCCTTTCGAATTTCGGAACACTGCTAGAAACATTAATGCTAGAGTCCTTCAAAAGGCAAATAGTGATGATTTCATGGTCCTATCTTGCGTCGTTTTGATTCCATACAGCGCGTGATGTCTGTCTGTCCGTCCGTCTCCTACAGACGGACGCACAGACAAACACCTCTGCCATTGCTAAGACAAGGCATTTGCATAGCAAGCAGACATTTTAGGTGTAACACACGACTAAATATGCGATCAAGTTTTACGGGGTAAGCAGTTAAGCCTACAAAAACGAGGTGTGTTGGTTAACATAAGGCCTATACATTCTGCTTGGTATATAGTATTAAATACTAGCCTATGAAAAATATAAAAAGCAGTTGAACTTGAAATATGTGCACGTCGGACATGTCAAAGTTCTAAGCGACTAAGACAAAGTTAAGGTGCATCACAAAGCTGTGATGTGGTGTGTATGCATTAGATCTATTAATATTAAAGGATTGGCTCTTCTGTTCCGTTATAGGGTGTTTACACGATCCAGCAAACGTCCAGCATTAGCACGTGTATTTTGAATACATTTGCTGAAAGTTTGTTGGACGTTTGCTGGATCGTGTAAACACCCCATTAAGGTGCATGCAAAAGACAGAACTTGAATGAAAGCCGCAGGGCCAGGTCTTGCCATTTGAGGCGATCGATCGGTCGATTGTCTCTAAATCGATCGCCTAAATACCCACCAGGCAATCGTCTTTTCGATCGCCTACTCCCTGGCCACGATCCGTAATTTTTGGTCGCAGATTAACGCAAACTAGCGATTGGTCAGATTTCACTCTGCCGTCGTATGGTAATTGAGAACCAAATTTCAGCAGGTTTGGACAATATGGAAACATTTCATAAAGATATTCATTGTCTACAATTGTCTACAATTTTACGGTCATAACGTTTCAAAGTATTATTTGTAGCACTAACATTAATGCTTTGTTATGTATCTGTTTGTTTTTTTTGCTCGTGGATCTGTAAGTAAGCGCTCACTAAGCGTGAAGAGTGACGTCGCGGTGGGCTTAAGTTTTAGCCAAAGGCGTCTACTTGATTGACAGCTACGCCTAGAAGCAGGGTGCTTTCTGTAAAACGATAGAAATTAAACTGGATAAATTTTTGTAGGCTTTTGCGCATAGACGACTTTATAAATTATAATGTCGCCACGAGGTGCGTTTTGGATGCCCAAAATTCGAAAAAAACATTTGCGGAGAGGGCTTCCCCGAACTCTGTACACAATAATTAGAAAACAAAGGGGGAAAATGAGAAAATAAAAAAAACAAATGACAAGGAAGAAGGAAAAAAGGGAGGGGTTGGTGCGACATAGAGCGGTTGCTTTCTGGCGCTGACTGGGAGGGGAAGTGGACAGTGATACTATGTTCCCGTGATAATCGATCGCCTACCCTGTACGTGTGGCGCGATCGATTTTTCAATCGCCTGTCATTTTCAAATGACAAGCCCTGCGCAGGGAGCGGTTTTCATTTTCGTTCATTTCATTTAGGCCTATGTCGCTCTGGACACATCTTTAGGTTTTAATACTGTATACAATAACAGGTTGAAAGATGGAAATATTAGGTAAGCCCAAAGTGGAGTCAGCGACTCACGAATACGCTAATTCGTTCTGGTAGCGAATAAACAAATTTGCGTGTTCACGGGATCCATCAGCGCGTGCAGTGTTTAGCAATCCTACACAGGGTCTAGTGCATGCGCATAACTAGTTACAGGCAGCATATAACGAGAAAGTCGACGTCGATATGCAAAAATGCAACTCATGACGGCAATGCTGCTGATATGGCTAGGCCTACATTTTTTTCCAAGAGCGGTGAGAACGAAAAGCTTTGCTTTCTGTTAAGACACGAACGAAGGATAATTGCTACTGGATTCCATGCCCTATTACAGGCAGCATGCACTCGCGCACGCAGAGCATACCTACGGCGACGTATGAGGAGTGGTGGATAATATTTTTTTATTATTTTACATCCTTGCGCTCACTGCACGACATCAATGTCCGCACAAACTAGCTATCAGACTTACAGCAACGACAAACATTTTATAGAGTGGCCCAATAAAAGCAAATCCTCGTTTTTTGTTATAACAGCAGCTTTTAGTTCATTTTTGAACTTTTCACTCGGTAAAGTAAACACCGGCGATGCTTAATGTTTCAGACGGTAACCGCGTACCTGGCGGGAGGTATAACGGCAATCTCATTCAGGTGTATTTAAGTCTGCGTCACATGCGGGCCAGGTGACTGTCTAGACCGGGATCAGCTCTGGCCACACGCTCGTAAGCAGAGTCAAGACTCTGTCTTACTGGTAGAGTAAAGGACTAAACGATGTGGGCAGGCTTATTAAATAGCATGCTTGATAGGCAAGTCCACTGCATAGCTGAAGGCATACTGTCGAATAACTTGTGACCTGGGACATTTTCCCAGAGTTACTGACGAAAGCTTGAACCATAGTACTTGACAAACGGACTGCCAGGCGCCTTTGTATTGTCGGTTACTAGTCCAGTCATACAGCTAGCTGCGAGTTACTGTACATCAACACCAACTGTTGCCACTGACAACAACACGTTGCTATAGCGGAGGCTGCTGCTGCTGCTGTTAATCATCAGCTGCATGAGAGGGCATTATACAGGCAAGAAGAGCGCTTGGCCTTTCTCACAAGCCAGGAAACTAATTATAGCATAGTTAGGGCTAGCGGAGGGTTAATTGTTGTTGTTAAGCGGCCTGCATACCAGGCACAGTTGCCCACTACGCAGCTGGCGCATCAGCTGACTGCTATCGTCGCTTCGTCGGCTAACGCCATGAGCGACGTAACAGTTGCTACTGTCTATAAGCTGGTAGCCTGGCGCTCACTTCGCGCCGTCAGACACTTCATTAAAAAGATGCTTGCGAGTTATTACCATGCCGAAAAACACCAAACGAAGTGGACCTATTGTTTGTGCAGGTTCCTGTTTAGCACATTCGTCGGAGAGTGATAGGCCTACATATGGCTCTGATAAAATAATCATAGGCTATTGCCATATTTTGAAGTATGTACAAATTTTATTCTAAGTATCTTGCCATTTCTTGTTGCCTACTCTATGTCTCAAATTGACGAACACGTGACCAGCCAGCAGATTAACTTTTTGAACAAAAATTTTTATCATATTGATTAGATGCAGAATGCTCAAGCAACGTTAACCAAAATTATCCACAGAGTCTTTTTAAGATAATTTCGGCGAACATTGGTCAATTGTAATAATTTTTTTACTGTTGCATTTCGAGATAAACTGCAAAATAAAGTGGAATAAAATCTACTACTAAGCCTCAAATATGTTGCCACATTACCTTAACAAATTCAAACGTTTAAGTGTGCAACTGTTTATACATATTAGCCAAAATAATGTACAGGTCAGACAATAATTTTGTTTTAGAATTATAAGCTAGCATGCACATACGTATTGGATTTTTAAAAATAGTTTTTGATATACTGGTATTAATTTTAGTTTTGTATTTATTCTAAGTGTCGTTGACATCGTTTTATTCTGGCATTATTTTTCTCACTGCGCGCCTTAAACAAAATGCCTGCCTACAGTCGTGTCATTAACACTTTCATAGACTTGCACGACACCATGCTCCCGATCGCTATTGGAGAGAAGTGTCAAATCAAATCAAATCAAAATAGTTTTATTAACAGCTGCAAATACTGTTAAAGGAATGGAAGGCCAGAAGAAATCCGACATCTTACACCATCTCTAACAAGTTACATACTACAGATACAATTTATAAAATCAAGTTCGTTAATCTATCTTTAAAGACATACAGTGATGGTGCCAAGACAATATCACTATCTAAACTGTTCCAAACATCAATGAAATTCCGCCAATAACCCCCTGATTTTGCACAATGAGTTGCATACTTGAACAAACGCGCACTTTAAGAGCGCTTGTTTCAAAATTTGAAGAAACATTACCGAAGTTCTCGTTAGGCGTTATAATGCGCCTTAACAGCGATTAAAGAGGCAGTAAATCTATTTTATTGTGTAGCTGTCCTAATAAGTTGCATTATGGGTGTTGCCCGTTCACTGAGACCACAAAATCACTAAAAATCTGTAACTTATTAATCATATTTATTTTAAGATCATAGGTCGACGAACTGATACGATACATCAACAGCGAGTGAGCCGTGCTGAGTCGCGTGGTTATTGAAGGTGGCGTTGGTGAATTACGTCATCGTCTACGCGCTTGCGTTCGTCCTGGAGGAGAACATTTTGAGCACATAGTGTAATAGAAATGATATGACGTGACACGTGCGACTTTTTGAATGATAATAATTGACAGTCGTGTTTGTCGCTATTCAGTTAATCATTTCTGAGCCGACACGTGCACTACCCAGTATGAATTCACTGTTGTAAATGGCCACTTCTGAATTTTACCACGTAGCGACAGTATTAAGGTGAAATAAGCAAAACTACAATCATTTAGTCAAAGTTCTTCGCGATGTTGTGTGCCAAACATTATTAAAATCATCAGTGTTTCACGAATGTATTTTTTAAAAATAAAAGTGGCTTGTTTTTTTGAGATAGGCCTATGGTGTAGTTTCACAGGCATGATTAAAAACAAAAAAAAACTCCAAGATCAGTCAGTCACAGTGTGCAAAGGCGGCGACTATGTTAAAGAAAAAATCATTGCATGTTAATCATTTGTCTATACATCTCGTTTAAATAAAGAATTTCGATCGTATCTTGTCATTACGTAGCCTATAAAAGCTGCTGATATCATTGAATCATCACCTCAGTTACAGCAGCGCTTACCATCTCCGGCGATGCGGGTGACGACGTGGTGACTGAATGCTGTTAATCGTCAGCTCCTTCGATCAGATCAGATCAACAACAGCTTTCAGGACCGCCAACGTCGACGCCGTGCAATCAGTCGATCGTCATCCGGAAGATAAGGCAGGCCTGTGGCAGGAGTTCTAGCCACTGAAGTCGTTTGGTAAAAGTAGACGATTGTAGAATGAATGCGGACACCTAACTAAACTAATCTACAGGTTCCAGGACTGGGTGTGCGCCAACTAAATCGAAACTCAAAACGACGAAACTGCCGACACGTCGATGACGTGGACGGCTGCTGCTGCTGCTGCTGTTGCTGCTGCTGGGAGAGGCGGGATGCGCGCGGAACGTACAGCCAGGAAAGTCTAAGAGCACAATGATGCTGGCTGCCGGAGATATTCTAGTAACTGAAATGAAAACGAGAAACGAAAATTATCAGTTTTCGTTTTACGAAAACGTGAACTAAAACTTTTCAGTTAAAGGAAAACAAAAACGTAATTGAGTAAAAGTTAATTAAATTACTATGGCAAGCAGAACGAGCTAAAACTAAAATTATTTAAAGCACAGAAAAACAAAAAACAGGATTTCCGCGATCCCAGTCGATAACACAATTTTAAATGACCATTTTCGGTGTAAAAAAACGTTGAAACAAGCCGGTAGGCGAGGTGGCTCGCGACTGCTAGCAGACACGCTGTCACGACAGGCATCAGTGCCGGTGCGACTTATAGGGCGTTTACACGATCCAGCAAACGTCAAGCATTAGCACGTGTATTTCGAATACATTTGCTGGAAGTTTGCTGGACGTTTGCTGAATCGTGTAAACACCCCATTACGTGCTAGATTTTTTTTGCGAGACCATTTCACATTTCATGTACCGCCAAAAATATGCGATACTTCCCAACTGGCATTCTGAAATGCCAAATAAGTCAAATTTAGCATTTTTAAAATGCTCTTTGTCAAATTAAACTCAAATTTAAACTTAAACTATACAAAAATAGTTTCTAAAAACTACAAAATTAAAACAAAAGCTGATTTGAGAACTAAAATATCTCTGCTGTCTACAACCTGGCAGAGCCATGAACTAATAGCCTCGACCGACCACTTTCATCATCCACAAATCATCCCTTCATACGCTACTCGTCTTCTCCTCTATAGGCCGTGTTCACACGTTAAACAAAAAAAAAACATTAGCAAAAATATATAGCGCGAACAGTTGTGCTTTTATTTTTTAATGCTCAGCTATTTTTGTGCGTTGTAAAAGCACATCAACGCGGCGTTTCGTTGATTGCGCCATTGATCAGCACTTGGAGTCGCCGGGTTGAGTGCGATGCTCAGCAGCAAGGCGGACACATTGAACATTTGACGTAAAAACTTAAAAGCTGCACGATGCAGCAATTACTTAAAACAATAATTGAGAAAATAAACACGTTGTTTCTGTTGTTAATTTCTTAAAACGTGTTGTTACAGAAGTTTTGTTTTTAACTGTTGCTATTAAGACACTGATATTTCATAAGCACTTGATGTGTGGTGGGATTATAGTGACAATGTTATAACAAATTTTCTCCTTATTCTGACAGTAACAAATATTATAATAATTGGTTAATATTTCATAAAGTTAAGGCGTATAAAACACGGTGCCAGTTTTTTGGCCCACCATGTAATTACTTAGCAGATGCTCTTGCATAATTACAATTACGGAAACTGTAAATTAAGTCGTGTAGTTTCCTACTGTCGGAATGCGATAGTGTTATTACACATTTTCTACTAACTCTGACAGCGAAAGAATTTTGAAAATCGGCCAATGTTTGATGAAGTTAACGCATACGAAAATAGTGCCAATTTTTGGCCCACCCTAGCATTAGCGTACAGGGTGCGGCAAAAAAGTGGACCCTAAAGTTTTTCGCCGTTCTGTCAGCAACCGTTTGGGATTTTAATATGAGATTTTATAGCTTTATTTACTGAAACCTTCTACATCTAATTGCCAAGCAAAGTGTGATTGTGTTGAAAAACGCCGAAGTTATAGACTTTTTAACATGGCCGCCTACCGATTTTTCAGCATTAAAAATGTTTAAGTTAAAAATGCTATCTAATTTTCAAAACCTGGTTACACGTTACTGCCGATGACGTCACAGTGACGTTTTGATAAACAGTAATTTATATCTTTTATAAATTATCACTAAATAATCTTTCTTTTAAGGCAATCGTCACTCGCCGGTTGTCCTCCGGGTTCATCTTCCAGCAGGACGGCGCGTCAGCATACACAGCACGCAGCGCACGGAACGGACTGCGGGCCAACTGTCCAGATTTCACCACAAAAGACCAATAGCCTCAAAATTTGCCGAATATAAACCCAATTGATTATCGCGTGTGGGGTGCTATGTTGAAGGCTGGCTGCAAGCTTAAAACAAAGCCGAAAACAATCGCCGAAATCAAGGAAGCGCTTTGGGTTATCTGGGGCAACCTGCCATATCCTTAATGGGCGTAGACGCCCCTGACTCTACTAACCAGAGCCAACATTTTAGCCGCTGCTAAACAGAACAAAAAATTATTGACATTATCAGATGCAGATGTCAGCCGGAGATGCGAGGCTGATCAGTTCATGGAGTAAGAATCACTTGGCGACTTGTGAACACTGAATACCGATTCTGCGTTCAGCCACGGTTCAATCGCTCTGAGTATACCGGCATGGCATCGTATCACAATCATTACGGTAACGCTATAGCCTAAACGCAAACAGTTGCATAACGATCGAAATCTAATGCCACTATACTTAGCTCCACAATCATTTTGACGAAATATTCTGAGAATGCGTGTAGCAGCACACGAGTTATGGGCATTTCCGTTGAAGACATGGTTTGTATAGGCTACTTCTTACAGTTTTTCTAAAGAAGGTAAGGTACATATTATGTGAAATACATGCAGGCCTATGGGCTATACAGTGCGCACTCGGGCCAAAATTTGTACATTTCCTCGGTCTAAATTGTCGATGTTTGGACACCGGAAAGCGAAAGTTTTCGTGACGTATTGTATCGTAACTCAACTTATAGCCATAGACATAATGAAATTAAATGAAAATGTTAATTTGTATAGCGCCCAATTAGAGAAAATCTCAAGAACGCTCGCAGCCAAATAAATGGGTTTTGAGTTTTGTTCGCAGACGTATCCCTGGACAGTGATGAAGTCCGCAGGTCGACGGGGCTGCTGTTCCATGTGGCCGGGCCGGCCACGGCAAAGTCCCTCTGACCGATCGTGGTCCTTGTGCGCCGCACGATGAGTGCCCCGCTGTTAGCCGACCGCAGCTGCCACCTGCCGACGACAGACAAGACCGGGATGCACACATCTGCCAAGTATGACGGCGCCAGACCATGGAGGCACTTGAAGGTGATCATCGCTAGCTTGAAGGTGATTCGCTGGCGGACCGAAAGCCAGTGAAGTTGACGCAGCACTGGAGTGATGTGGTCGAACTTCCTAGTTCCGGTCACGACACGCGTTGCTACATTCTGGACAGTCTGCAGTTTCGTCAGCAAGCCGTCACCGATCCCGTACAGCAGACTGTTGCAGTAATGAAGACGGCTGCTGACGAATGCGTGCACCAGTGTCTTCGCAGCCTCCAAAGTCAGGGAAGATCTGACCATCCGTAGCTGGCGTAGTTAAAACAGGCACAACCGGTGTAATGTGGCGACGTGGTCGGCCATGGTGAGCTGGCCGTCGATGTTGACGCCAAGGTCGAGCACTGCGGACGACGGCTTGACGAGGGCAGACAGTAGTGGTAGCTCGGTAGTGGTCAGCTTGGCGAGCTGCTGTCGTGTTCCAAGCCACACGAGCTGTGTCTTGTCGGCGGTCATCCTCAGCCTGTTGCTACGCATCCAGGCATCGATGCGTTCAATGCAGGCGATGAAACGCTGCGTTGAAACTGACGTGGATTCGGCTGGAGCACTGATGTACACCTGTGTGTCGTCGGCGTACGAGTGTCCGACGAGTCCCGCACTCGAGATGATGTCGAACGACTCGGCGGTGTACAACAGAAACAGCAACGGGCTGAGGACAGAGCCCTGCGGAACGCAGAAGAACAGCTCGACGACTGCCGACAGCTGCCCGTTGTAGCAGACATGCTGGGTGCGACCGTGCACGAACGACTGCAGCCACACTAGATGCTGAACAATTGCTGCAGCCGACGAGCGAGGATGCCGTGATCGACGCAGTCGAAAGCGGCGCTCAGGTCTAGAAGGCCGAGCAGCTTGACGTCTTGACGGTCGGCGGCGGCGTAGATGTCGGATAGAACGCGCAGAAGCGCGGTCTCTGTCGAGTGATGGCGCCGGTATGCCGACTGCAGTCGCGGTAGCAGGTCCTGCTCCTGGAGATGGCCGACGAGCTTCTCAACGGCATAGCGTTACAGATAAGACAAATAAGACGGTGGCAATATCGCACAGAAGACTGCGACTGTAAAAAAATAACTTATAATGTTTGCACTATAATAGGGTGTTTACACGATCGAGCCAACATCGAGCAGCTAGCTCGACGTTCTACGGTAATTAGCATGCTAATTAAGAGGGGGCGGGTTGTAACTGAAAGGCCTATATAACACGTGATCAGCTGTGGGCTAAGAGCCTAAGCCTAAGTCTACATTTGAGCCAGGGGCGGGGTTCCAATAGGCCTGCTTGAACCAGCTCGATGTTTGCTCGATCGTGTAAACACCTTATAACTTCAAGCAATCGAGTTCAATGCGTTCACATGTGCCATCATAAAGCTGCTGTTTCGTATAATATACGTGTATATAAACATGATATCAATGATCATTCAGCAAACTGCATGCATTGTTATGCTACGTCTGCTGCGATGACTGCGGCGCTATCTGCTGTGATCTACTGCAGAAGATGCGATGTGAACAGCAGCATAGGCCTACTGCAGCCGCAATACACTCTGCAGACTGCTTTTTGCTGCTGTAGCTGCTCAAACGCCGCTGCATTGTGATGTATATACGCTCCGCAGCGCGCTGGCTAACGTCAGAGTCGACTTCAACGCTACGAAGGGGTTTCCAGTTTGCATTTGCTCTTCTTTTCTTTCACGCTTTGTTTTTGCCCTTTCGTATTTTTCGCTGTTTTTTTCTTTTCACATCTTTTCAGATTAGGCTATGCAGAGAGAGATAGAGTAGACCTATGGCCATGGGCCACATTAGCCTATTGGCATCTCGCCGACGTCGCCCGTCCGTCGACTGACTGATTCTGTTCTGTTGTCTCTGCCGTCCCCGTGCGGGTTCCAAAGAAGCGTAAAACATTCTCCAGGACAGGATTCATACGCGTCCAGCATGACAGTTCTCGGTGAAAATATAAAAAGTCAGGCTAGGTCATCCGGACGTCTTAGCTAGCAGCAAGGCAACTCGCTTATTGAAGTCGCTTTATCTAGGTGCAGTATTAGCAAATTATGCGCAATGCCAGTCGCATGCACACGTACGCTGGGATACGTCTGAAAGTGGCGTAAATTTTTCTCACTTTTAAAGTAGCCTACGTCAGCCTACGTACAATTGGCCTATAGAGATTGCTGATGAATTCATTATGTAGCCTATCTGTTGGCTAGACTATGTATAAAGGTTTTTTGGCAGGGCCGTAATCAACGCTGCCATGCATTTTCTAAATTTCTATAAAGAAAAAAACTGAAGTCCTTGCAGGCTGCAGCTGGGCAACATTTTGTCGCTAACCGTGCATAGGGTATTTTATTCGCTTTTATACGTAGTTGTCCTCGAATGGCAAGCAAAAAATGCACGCAAACCGACGAAGAAAGCATATTTTTGCATAAGGCTTAAAACGGCATTTCAAGGTCATTTCAATGCTCACGTATTTCACGGTAATAGAAAAGCCATGTTGCTGTTATATATGTTGGGATTAGCTCTAGCCTATGGGTTCCATAAACCTATAGATAGGGCCCATGGCGCCACCCGTGCAAATTGGCCTACTTAAAATATTTTTGCAAATATTTAGCACCTCACTGTAGCTTGAGGGCCCTCGCCACGGAACCCCTACAAATATCAACATGAGTCTTAGAGTCCATGGGTTACATTTTTGCCGCTGATAGTAAAGGTTTGTGTCTATCTTAATAAGATCTCGACAAATTTCGAAAGTTGTAGTTTAGCAGAGTGCGTAGCGGCCGTACAAAGTCATCCAAAGTCGATGATCGTGATTAAAGTGGCCAAAGTGTTACATCACCAGTAGCCTATACTTGTAGGAAATCTCGTGTATCGACTGAAAACACGCGTTAGCCATAGCCATGGTACATTGTGATCCCGTTACCCACAGACGACGGACGACAGACGACAATATTGTAGCTGTAGCAGTTTAACGCAAACACGGTGTATCTTCTAACCTAGCGCGTCAAAAATTGAGGACCGCTAGTTTTATCATCTGCCGTAAAAACCGAAACCGAACTTGTTTTAGTTCTTGCATTGCATTTGTTGTTGTTGTCGTAAATAAATTTCGCATTAAACGACTGACGCGCAACATGAGTGATAGCGAGTCGAGTGTATGCATTATATTATATCTATAATGTACTTTTATTTTCATAGTTTAGAGTGTTTCATACAGTGTAGACATAGGTACACATGCGGTCTCGTGAACAAAAGCATACGGGTATGGCGGTATATTACCACACTGGTGATGGATTGGTGAAACGTTACCAGTTCACCGTCCAGTGTTGCTATATAGTCACACTTAAATGTATGCTTTTGAAGTTGTCATTTGTATTGAATGGCTCCCGTGGTCTCGTATTTGTTTCATCGCTGGCGTTGGAACTCAAGAAAAAATGTTTCTGGATCTGGATACACTGGGGATGACGGGGCGCCGGTCTAAAATATTATACTTTTGATTTAAGCAATATCATGTACCTCAGCAGACTCACAATGATGTTTCTTAGTTGTTGTTCACGTTCTTTTGCGTGAACGTTTCCGATTAGGGTTAGGGTCAGGTTTGAGGTTATGGTTAGGTCGATCTTGTTTATTTGCACAACCGTTGTCGAAAATGTAAACAGCAAATGGCTGTTGGGTGGCATGTTAGCATTCTGTTGCATTTTTTAAATAAAGTATTGAAGGTTTGTGAAGTGGATAAATTTTAAAATAACTACACGGTTCACGATTAAAACATCAAAACTAAAACGTGTTTAATGTTAGCATGTATTACACCGTTCAGAAAATTGCACGCCAGTAGCGTGCACATAGGGTATAGGCAGTCCATATACCGCAATGCACGCTATTTGCACGCTACCAGCGTGCATGGAGAGTAAATGGTGACTTTCAGCGACGGGAAAATCGCTGCTGTTCCGGAACCGGAAGTCAAGCGCTGTCGGTCATTAATGCTATTGAAAGCGTGTACTCTCACCTTTTATACGCCATCACAGCCACATCTCTGAAACTGTTTCCGGTTGCATCGGACTCGGTGAAAATTGATCGAGTCGACCGTCCATGTACCGCAGTGCATTCAAGGTGCATGGCAAGTAAAGGGCGACTGTCAGCGATGGTAAATCGCTGCCGTTCTGGAACCGGAAGTCACGCGCTGTTGATCATTGATGTTGTGGAAAGGGCGTACTGTCGCCTTCCGTACGCCATCACAGCGACATCTCGGAAACTGTTTCCATTTGCCAGCATGCAAGTAGCGTGCATTGCAGTATATGGACAATCGACTCAGTCAAAGATGTCGCTGTGGTGGCGTACAGAAGGCGTCAGTACGCCTTTTCGATAGTGTCAGTGACCGACAGTGCGCGACTTTTGGTTCCGGAACTGCAACAATTTTTTCGTCGCTGAAAGTTGCCCTTTTTTCTCCATACACGCTGGCAGAGTGCAAGTAGCGTGCATTGCAGTATATGGACAATCGACTCGGTCGGAGATGTTGCTGTTATGGCGTACGGAAGGCGACAGTACGCCCTTTCCTTAGCATCAATGTCTGACAGCACACGACTTCCGGTTTCGGAATGGCAGCTATTTTCCGTCGCCGAGAATCGCTCTTCACTCTTCATGCACGCTGGTACCGTGAAAGTAGCGTGCATTGCGGTATATGGACGGTAGACTTTCCCCGACTCCCGTACAATCGGAAGCAGTTATGACGATGTCACTGTCATGGTGTACGAAAGGCGACAGTATGCCCTTTCAATTGCAGCAATCATTGATGCTGTAATACACGCTAATATAATAGACATAAAACTAAATGTAAAGATTCATTATGAGTCTGCTGAGGTAGTCATGTTGCTTAAATCAGGGTATCCTATTTCACACCAGCGCCATGTGCACTAATTACCGAAAACATATGGGAACCATCACTGGGAAGTAACCAAATTCTGTTTTGGGTATTTCTTGCTCCCACATTTTGTCAGGAAGGCCTCCAGCAACACTAGGGTTAGGGTTACGGTTAGAAATAGGGTTAGGAGATGGTTAAACTAATAAATCGTAGCTTAATTACAGCGTTACCTGTTGTATCATCCACGCATTTGCAATCTGCTTTTTACCTGTAGCCTTTCGCAGTAAGACTTTGCCACCGACATAACTGGTGTCACCATATTGACCGACAGTGCTGCCACAAAATAGCTGTATAACCGTCAACTGCCTTGCCAGCCTTGTCTACATAGTTTAGCATGACCTGTTTTTTTGTATTTAGGGTTACCAAAATTATTGGTATTTGGTGCCACCTTAGGAAAATCACTAAATATGGCTGTGATGGCCCTGAATGGAGGTGGAGGTGGAAATGTGGATGTGACCACAGACAAATTGGGTTCTGGAAAGATATGATCAGTTGATCAGTGGTCATCTGTAATGTTTAGTGTGTTGACATCAGATTTAGCATATGTTGGACAAGGCCATCAGTTATGGGTGGAGTGATGTAACTAGACGGTCACTATGTGCTTTGCATGAACTTTCTGTGATGTTTAAGTAAATGTTTTTATTGCTTCCAGGCAAAGTCATCACGATCGCGATCGCGTGCAAAATCAGAAAGGTCTGCAAGTCGCTCTCCTGGAGAGAAACGATCAAAGTCAAAGTCTAGGTATTATAAATATATTTGTATTTTTATCTTTTTATTTGAATTCAGATGCAGCACAGAATGTTTGAAGCTGTTTTGCTCTTTTGAAATCTGTTTTTTATGGAGTTATTAATCTTTGTAACTGCAAACATTATGTTTGTCAAGAAAGTTTTCCAAGAGCTTGCTTCTATCAATATTAGACATATGAGTAACTCACTGATTTTGTTGTTAATGGTTAAGTTTTTGATAACTTGTGCATATTTACAATATTTTATGATGTGTAATTAATGTGACTCTTCATGCTTTACCTGCATAAAAGTGTTCCCTATAATAAGTGTTATTTATAGTAGAAACTGTTTTATGTTTATTAGGTCTCGCAGCAGGAAGCGTCGATCCAGGTATTTAATGTTCTTTGCTGTGTTATTAGAAGATTCGACTGTACTGTTAGGTTAATTTTTTTACATATTTTTTTTTATTTTAACCCAAAAAATATCAGTTCTGTGGTAATCGAGCTATTGGCTGCAAAACATAATAATGATGTTTCATTCAGACAAACTGACAGACAGAAAGGACATATGAGCAGTGAGTGCGTCAGTTAATCATTGAGATTTGAACCAGTTAGCTTAGTCATTAAAAGGGACAGATTAAGGTGGTTCGGACAATAGACATGTTGAATGTACAGATTTTGCTGATTGCTGAGTGTGTCTGTCTAGTGGTGCGATTAAGGGAACTGGTCAGTGCTCAGAGGACGATCCGGTAGGCTGGGTGTTAAGGGAGATTTAGCAGCTAATAGGTGTCCACATTTGTGTCAGTTTTCTTGGTGATTGCCAAGTATGTTCATGTCACACCATACAGTGTGATGACTAGCTTTGAAATAAAATGTCTAAAGGTTTACAGAAAGTTACCTGTGTCAATTAATGAATGCCGTGTTACAGGTGCATGTGTCCCCTTTGTAAGGCAGTGAATCTTAACTTGCCATTGATGTAATGATGTTATCCAGTTTTTGCATTTTTTTATCATTTTACAATGTGACTTATTTTGTCTTTTTGTGTTCTTATGTTATGTTAATCAATGAATTAGTAATCCTCTTGCATCATGCTGTTTACATTTACCAGGTTTCTTCACACTGTGTATTATATTTGAGTGTATTTATAAACCTGTTTATTTTTGCAGGTCACGAAGTCGTGACAAGTATTCCAGATCTCGGTAGGTAAATGTTTGTGGTCACCATCATGATGATAACAGCATGACCCATTGACCAGTATTTTTGGCCACTTGCCTTAAAAAGCAGGAAAGTGTTGAGGGTAATACTTGACATGCATCTTGGTTGTAATCAGTGTTTGTGCATTATGCTATTGCTATCATCACGAATCTTTCCTACGACTCATTGACACCTTCTTCTCCCCAAAAGTGACAGATGTACTCACTGAGTTTTTGCATTGTGATATTGCGACAGAGCAGTCTCAGTGAGCAGTGTATTGATAACAGATGACCTGTAGGAACTTATCGATCATTTATCTGTCCTGAGGCAGTAACATGCTTATGTGAGGAATGGAAATGAAGTAAAACTCATATGATAATAGTCTCTGTTTTATTACTTCTTGTGTAGGTTATTCCCCTACCTGTGTAGATATTTGTGCCAGTTCTTTATAGGCTCTGATATGTTTGTGTCGTTTTGCCAGTTCTCGCAGTTACCATCGTTCGCGATCACGGTCTTCGAGCTACGACAGAAAACGCTCGTCAAAAAAGTAAGTAACACTGTTTGAGGTTCATTCACATGTAGCTGAGAGCCAGTTGTGCAGTTGTGCTTGCTTCATGGCTGGCCACACTTGTACTACCCATCTCTATAGCAGTGTGGTTGCAATAATGGGCTGATAATTGCACGGGTGCACTCAAGTATGGCCAAATGAACAAAAAATGTAAGCTTACACAACCAGGCATCAGTGGCTGCAGAATATTAAACCATCATCTGGGGTGCTTGAGTGGAAGGTTGAGTGGATTAGTATATATCGCGTCCCCAAATTAGCGCCTTCCCCCTACAGATAAGTTAGTGTAAAATTGTTAATATCTGACAGATTTTTTACAAAATTTTAAACAGTCCTTGAGACAATCATTCTGATTTTGTCTTTAAAGTTTGAGCTTAAAGTGGCCACTTTAGGCCTTGATGCAAGCTCTTAGTCTAAGGCGGGTACGCTGCTGTTTGATCCCTTTGTCAGTAACAATGCATTGAACGTATCTTAATGTAAACAAACTTTGACGTCATAATAACGTTATACTGAGCACACACGGTAAGGTGCATACGTCTTAATGGGTGTGACTATTATTAATGTTAGGATAGTGCAGCGTACGATATTTCGTTGAAATACACGGACTACAAACTGAATTAGGCGTGTTTGAAGCAGGGGGGACCGCTAATTTTGGGACAGTGTATTGATACACAGTGTTTCATAAAAATGGTGCTCTTTTTTTTCTTTCATAATTTACTCAAATGATGATCGATTTACACAAAATTTTTACCAGGTATAGCTGAAGAAATACCAATTCAAAGTGTTTCAGCAAAATATGGCTGTTGGTTAAATATTCTTTGCTAGTTGTGACACAACGCTGACATCGTAATGTGTCGTGAGGACAAGCAAGTTTGTACTCACGGCACATTATGATGTCAGCATTACATCACGATTAGCAAAGAATATTTAACTGACAGCCATATTTTGTCAAAAATATTTTGGATTATTGTTTCTTCAACTACGTGTGGTAAAATTTTGTGTAAATTGATAATATTTTGAGTGAATTATGAAAGAAAGAAAAAAAGGGCGCCATTTTTTATGAAACACCATGTATATTAAAGATATTAAAGGCAGGTGTGTATCCATCATCCATCATGATTGCTGTGCAGCCAGTTTGTCTAAAATACTGCAGTTGACTTACATAAAGTTAGGAATTTCGGCACAATTTTATTGTTTTAGGCTGCTGATATTTTGTGAATCATGACTGTATAATTATAGTTATTTTGACATTTTTTTTACCTCAAAGAGAAGTATATGTTGTATGAAATATATCTTTCTCATGCATTAGAGGAGAGTAGCTGGATGTACATATGGCTTGTAAGGATAAGTCTCCTGTGTGCCAAAGATTGATGAATCTGCCATCAGTTTACTGCACGATATTGCTGATGCTGCTGTGTGTCTTGTGTTGAACGACAGCAAAGGTCGAAACACTGGTCATGATCGCAGTCGTTCTCCATTCTCCAGTCGCAGAAGACATGAGGGTGATAGGGTAAGTCAGTTTTTCATCACTTAGAATGACAGATGAGTGTTGAATCAACTTGAGTGTATTTCTGATATTAAGATTTTTTTGGTAGGACTTTGGTAAGTTGTGGTTGTGTCTTACTATTTTTGTTTGTAGTCCTTGATTTTTATAAATGAGTCTTTGAATGATTGAATAAGATGAAACAGTGATATGAACTGAGATACATGTTTGAATAGACTCATAGGTTGAAACAGTAACTAAAAGTTACATAAGGTCGTCAGAATACAGCCTTTATTTTAAGTTATTTGTTGATGTTTTGGCAGCCATTGCTGCCTTCTTTGGAATGACTATCCGCCAGGTGTCAGTGTGGCAGACAGTAATTAGTCATATACATGAGGAAGTTAGTAGAACCACTCATCTTTAGTCATCGACATGTCTTGTTCTTTTCTGTTGTGTATTGTTTCCCTGATTTTCCGATCTATTTTGTTTTCACTACAGGAAGTTTCAGTTACTCAGTGTGAAGTAAGGTAAAGGCCTACATATGAAAGCAGTGAAACAGCAGCAAATCTGCAGTAGCAGAACAAAACAAGCCTTGCTTATTTATGCTGCAGATTTCCTGATAATATTTCAAACGATTGCAGAGATAAATTGTAAATGCACTGACCGGGGTATTTTTTATTCAGTCCACCCTGTAGCACGGGCTACATACCACTTGCCACTCAGAAGTGGCAGATGATTGCTCTGAGCTAATGGTAGCTACTGCTAAGATGTTTTCAGCTGTTGATTGCTGATGTGTTGTGAGTGAGCTGTGTTGGGCTGTGTGACAGGACAACCCGCGTCAGAGTCGTTGTCTCGGAGTCTTTGGTCTGAGTCTCTATACTCAAGAGCGTGATCTGCGTGAGGTCTTCGAGCACTACGGACCGATTGAGGACCTTCAGATTGTCTATGACCATCAGACCGGCCGCTCACGAGGCTTTGCGTTCATCTACATGAGAAACTATGAGGATGCTGTGGAGGTATCTCAGTTGATTCTTGTTTGTTATAGTTTATGCTGACACTGGCTGGCTGCTGGAATTGCATTGGTGATGGCAAGGATGGAGCTCATACAGTGTGTGGAAGATCATGGATTTGAAAAGTTTAAATTTTACAGATGTGCAATGTTCTGGAGTAATGCCTTGGTGCTGGAAAATCCTGTAAAACAGTGTTGGCAAGTGTCTATGAACCATGGATTTGGTGTTGTCGGAGAGTTTGTGTTTGTTTTTTGCGCGGGAAAGCAGCTACTGCTTTCAGCGCATCTTAGCCATCGCAATTCTGTCTGTCACACAGGTGGATCAGTCAAAAGCGGTGCAAGTTAGAATCACCAAATCTTCACCATCGGCTGCCTGGAAGACTCTAGTTTCAGGAATCATAAAGCTTTTCCATTAATTCAAAGGGGGGACACCCCGAACGAGGGTGCTAAATGAGAGGGAGGTGGGCAAAATTTGCGATTTTTGGCCATTAAGTCGCTGTATCTCAGTTAATGGTGCGAGATAAGGCTTAGGTTGCTATTAATCACTAATAGGAAATCGTACACTGGCTCTCGATTGCTACCAAATTCAATGACCTTGGATGACCTTCAATGCCAAAATAGGGGCTTTTATGGATTTTTTGGCGATTTCGGGTCGAGACACAAATCTATATCATTCACAAGGTGGAGCCACGGAACTATTGTTATGTACACTTCGGCATGACTGTAATAAAGGTGTTGTATTTTATCCCAAATTCTCGCAAATCTAACTCAAACAGCGACAGAATTTTTTGTTGTACAATTTCGTTGTATTGTGAGAGCAATAATTTATTATTTAGTACATTTCTGATGCACAGTATTTGGTGAAATGGCTTGCATATCTTGCAGCATAATTTGTGATATTTTGTTTGATGGTGCTGTCACCTAGGGAATCGGTTTACAACACCCAGCACTAACTAACACTGATTGATTGCATTGATTGAGTTGTTATATTTTTACACACGAAAGCAGCTACTGCTTTCATCACGTTTTAGCCATCGCAATTCTGTCCGTCCGTCTGTCCATCACACAGGTGGATCAGTCAAAAGCGGTGCAAGCTAGGATTACCAAATTTTCACCATCGGCTGCATGGAACTGTCGTTATGTGATCGAGATAGAGAATTTGGTATTTGTATATTAACTTAGCATGATCACCCCAATTTTCATCTAATATACTGAACCGGGACTGCTATAGGCTTTCCCGCATCTCATGAGCATCAGCTCAAATTTCTTGTTTTTGTTGCTTCGTTCTTTTGTCTACAGGTTTGTTGCTTGTGACTTGTTAGGCTAAAGAGATGGCGCCTGGTACAGAGATTGATGGTCGCAAGATACGCGTGGATTACTCGATTACAAAGCGAGCACACACGCCTACGCCAGGCGTGTATCTTGGCCGACCATCGGAGTAAGTTGCCACTGAATATTTAAATTTATTTAAAAGTGATTTGATTATTTATTGATTAGTAGCAGAAAGAATCAAGGTTAATTGTTTAAATCTGTAAGTCTGTAGTTATTTGAATTTTTTTGCTTTTGATCACACTTATAAGATATATTGTTGAGTTGATTCTGTATCAAGTGTGTAGCCAATGCTTTGTCTTAACCTCAATCGGTAAACATCATTTCCCATCTTTGCCGCCGATCTATGGAACAAGCTTCCATCGTATCAGACATCACAGCTGCACGGCCACTCTCGGCCTTGAGGAAATGCTGTTTGCATTGTTCATAGCTGAACCTATCTGCCTAACAGTGTTAGGTACGCATTACTGACATGGTCCTAGAAGTACTACTTACAATTTTTGGCTACGCTGAACACTGTTATCTAAGATGACGATGCTGATGATGTCATTGACTTGATAGAAACCTGAGACGTACACGCCGAGGTTCTCCACAGTACGGTGCTGGGAGTGGACGCAGACGTTCTCGCTCGTACTCGCGATCTTACTCAAGATCGCCTCCTCGTAAGTACTTCTACTCTCTTGCATCGTTCTGCTGTTAAACTGAGCCAACCCATGCTGCTGATGGCATGTTTCTGCTTCACTGACCAGTTTTTTTAATGTCTGGCCATTCATAGTCAGAAACCCATTCTTACCACCATCATCTGTGCATGGCTGTTCATTTCATTATGTCTGTCAATCACCTTTTTCGATTGTTATAAGTGAAAAGCTGTTTAAATGCTTTATTCTTTTTTCAAATTTAAGATACTTTTTGGTTTCTTTCTGTGTGACCATCCTTATAGGCTGCAATGCAGATCTTGCCTGTTTGTCCATTCGATACGGACTCTTGACGTAAAAAGCAAAAGCCATAAAAGAAACTAATTTGGTGTGAAATTCTTTTGGGCAAGAGTAGCCGGTGTACCAATTTCCAGGGTTACTAGTTTGTTTCGGTTTAATTCATGCACTAAGTTTATGCATGCTTGGATGTTGATTGGTTCATTATAATAATCATTTCTCTAAATATTACTTTTTTACAAAGCAGCTGACCTATTATGTGTGCATGAAGTTACTGTCATAACTGTGTTGTGGTAGTCAGTGTGAAATGGTATTGACGTTGAGTGTGTGTGCATGATCAGAATGTTCAGTTTTCATTACTTGTGCAATAATTTGCTACTAGCATTGATGTCGGCTCAATAGCCCAACATGGCCAACACACGTAACCACTTTTAACATTTGCTGCATGCATTTTGTGTGCATTTTATTTGAAACTTAGAAATTACCAAGTACAGTGCTACGGCCAGTGGTGCTTGCAGGCACTGTCGGATCCAAGCCTGGGCAAACTGGGTGTCCCCCATTGACCAGAATTATGGGTTGGCACACAGCAATCACGAAAACACACATTTGTGAACTGATGTGTTGTAAATATGCTATGATGTTTAAAAAAGAAATAGTCTGGTGCATTGGGTTATCGTGAATGTGACATTAGCTAAGTAAGTTGTCATTGTAGTGATACTGAGCCATGATACATTTACAGGGTGTGGCAAAAAAAGTAGCCCCCTAAAGTTTTTTGCTGTTTTCTCAGCAACCGTTTGGAATTTTAATCTAAAATTTTACAAGATTATTTATTGAAACGTTCTGCATATGACCTTGCAAGTAAAATGTGATTCTGTTGAAAAACTACAAAGTTATTGACTTTTTAACATGACTGTCTACCGATTTTTCAGCATTAAGAATGTTTAAGCTGAAAATGCTATTTAATTTTCAAAAACCGGTTACCAAGTTACTGCCGATGACATAACAGTAACATTTTGATAAACAGTAATTTTTTTGTTTAGACATTATTATTTAATTATTGTTTCTTTAAAGCAATCGCCAGCTGCCCACCGAATTCATCTGCCAGCAGGATGGCACATCAGCACATGCAGCACGCAACGCCGCGCAGAACTGGCTGCAGACCAGCTGTCCAGATATCATCACAAAAGACCAGTGGCCTCCAAATTCGTCGAATATAAACCCAATGGACTATCACGTATGGGATACAATGTTGGAGGCTTACTGCAAGCTTAAAACAAAACCGAAAACAAGCGCCGAACTCAAGGAAGCGCTTCAGGTTATCTGGGGCAACCTGCCACAGGGACCGATCGACAAGGCTGTAAATGATTTCTCAAATAAGGCAACTGGAGGCTGGTGTTGTAGCTTAGAGCTGACGGTGAACACTTCAAACACTCACAGTGACAATGGAATTCTGGCATCTGATCATTATTTAACTGTGTTGTTTCAACGATGTTATTAAATTGGTGTTGTAGCTGGAACATTTTTGAATGCTGAAAAATCGGTAGGCGGTCATGTTAAAAAGTCTGTAACTTAGTCGTTTTTTTACAGAATCACATTTTACTCGGCAGTTAGATGTAGAAGGTTTCAGTAAATAAAGCTTTAAAATTTCAAATTAAAATACCAAGCAGTTGCAGAGAAAACAGCGAAAAACTGTAGGGGGCTACTGTTTTTTGCCACACTCTATAGATACTACGAATTAATGCCGGCGAACTTACAAGTATGATGCAAACTAAATAGTCCTCTGTGTTGTGCTGTGGATTCTATTTCCTTGGCCAGGTCGTTACTGATGAGCACTGATGCGGCTACAGCAACTTGGAGCTGGATATCAACAGTTCAGCATTTTAGCTTACCGCCACGACGTCTGTCTGTCTGGCCTTGGTTGATTGACTGTTGACTTTTGATTAATGTTGCACCGTTCCAAGGAACTTCTTACGGCACTGTGTGGGACAGAAATCTTAACAGTGTTGTGAAAAATTTTCTGTTTTTGATGTTGACTTTTGTCTCTTTGATGGATTTGTGTTGTGGTTGCTTTTTTGTTCTTTTTTCTCGCAATTTCTAGTATAAAATAACGTGACTTGCCTGTAGAAACTCTTCGCTAGGCGTGCAGTATTGTGTAGCCGGCTCCTTTCAACTGCTTACGTGTTTTAATGCATTTCACATGTTGGTTGGTGATTGTTGAACCAATAAAAGTTTATTACGATATGTGAATCTATTGACTGTTGTGATTTTTGTAAAAGGTTGAAGAAAGAATACTTGAGAATATAGAAGTGAAGAAAGAGAATGAAATGAGAATTAGAATGAGAAGTTACAGAATTAGAAGACTAAGAATATGAATTTGGTGGAATACAGCTGTGTCGATGAAGATACAGGTAAAATGGTGGGAATAAGTTACTTCGGGTATTGGGGAACTATAATATGGTTGCTTGTGGTAATGCTTTTTTCATGATATAGTCTTTTTATTTTGTGTACAGAGCTAATGCTCAAATGTCACCATCTTTTTGCCATAACTGCATAAATGTTGACTGATTTGCACTTATTTTTTCGCTAGCACACAGCAGTAGATTTGCAATAAAGTAACTTTTGATGCTGTTATGCCTCACACTTTCCTACACTTGTGCTGTAGCAGTATATTGGGTGTGGTATGTAGCAAAGTTATAACAAAGACTTGGTGACATTTTTTGACCATTCAGTATAGTTTCGCAAATTGTCAAACTTCTGTAGTAAAGCTCGTTTGCATTTCGGTGTTAATGTGTTGAACTTGACAGTTTCCGAAATTCCATTTTTCTTTCTTGCTTTCACTGTTTATGATAGTTAAGATAATTGTGACTTCATGTAACCACACTTTATAACGCGGTTTATTTTAAGCTCCTTGCATTATAGCAGCTGGCTGGTTGGTGGTCTTCTAGTTCTATTTGGAAACGTTATTTTGTCAGATTACATCTGATGTGGTGGTTTGATTCGATTTAAATTCCGCAATGTGCAAATGTCTTCTCTCGATGCAAAACTGGTGATCAGCATATTTTCTAGGGAAATATTGTTAATTTGTGGGGTTACATGGCATAAGAAATAATTTCGACCAGTGACCGGGTGACTGGTAGGAATTACATATCCATTTCGCTTACTGATATGATAGTATAGGTGATAGTAATTAGTACTGAGCCGCTGATGGATTTTGATGAAATTTTAGGTGTGAAAATGACTAGTTAACTTTTGTAAATTGTTGCCAATTGACGGTCAAGGGTGTTGTTAATTTGCAGCGATTCCAGATATTTTTTAATGCTGTGACAAACTAGTACTTCTGCAGCTTGATACACACTAGCGGTCCAGACAGTCCGTCCTAACGACTGGTGTTTTTGACGACCGTTCGAATGGTTGCGCGTTGACGCTAGCGGCTCAAACGGTCCATCCGCCAAAAAAGCATTGCAGACAATGCTTTTTTGAACAGTCCACCTGAATGGTCACCTGTATACACTAGCGGTCTGCTTTACCACATCACCAGATGGCACATAGTGGCTGAACAGTCCATCCAGATGGCCGTCTGGACGGTTGGTGATTTTGACAACCGTTAAGATGGACCGCTAGTGTGTATCGGGCTTAAATGACGACACTCTTGCCATGTGTATCTGTCCACTGTCCTGCTGTTTCGGTGGAGTTAGCACTGATCTGTGGTAATAATGACAGGGACGTGGCAAGACCTAACAGTTTCACCTGACACTCATTCAGAAAGAAATATATCTCACAGTTAGTGTATTATAGTTTCACTTTTGTGTTGTCTTTTGCTGAATATTGTGTTTACAGGTTGAATCTCTGCCACCAGTCGTGTACTGTTAGCTGGTGAAGATACTAGCTGTGTCAGAACAGGATGGCTTGAACGTCAAAGATTGCTTAGTTGCAATATGCTAATTATGCTTAAGAAAAATTTTTGTGCTTTCGGTTGCAGCTGGCAAAAAAGTAGGGATGCGGTGGAGAATATTCTTTAATTTTTATTTTTATATCGTGACAGTTTACGACGACAACTCGTAAAAAACAAGTTGACACGCTAAATAGTACTCTGGAGAACAAAGGTAAAGATACTGCAACATAACAGACTGGCTGCAATCTGTTATTTTTCCTGTCAAAGTTTGAAAACAAACAAACCACTGCAGAATTTTTTATAAAGATGCCAGATTTTCTGGGACAGATGGCAACCGGAAGCAGGAATTTTTTTACGCACGAGGACTAGCATAGCTAGCTATAGCGCGTATTAGCTATGGTAATTCTATCTGTCTGTCTGTCTGTCCTGGTGTCACGTCCTGGTACCGTTTCAAGACCAGGTGGGATAGAGACTTCGGGTTTTCACCATATGATAGCCTAGAGTCTCCAGTATTTAGTGACAAAATTTCATGCCGCTGGGTGAAGGGGGTCCCCCCGAATGAGGGGGCGAAAGAGGGGCAACCCGCCTAAAAAGACTATTCTACCGCTATTGCATTCGCAAGGTGGCGCCACACAACTATGCTATTGCCGATGTATACACATACATGGCAGTAAATAAAATGTTGAACTTGAATGATTTCAAGCATCTGCAAAAATTATAAATGTTAAGACACCTAAATTTTGTCGTACCTGAAACAAATAATCGTTAGAAAGACGTTGTTTTGCAGCTATTGGATTGCCTAGTGTAGTGTGAATATGGTTGCAGATAGGCACAGACATGCTGCTTATCACAACAAGCTCTGGCGACGACCTTCTTAGAAATGTCAACATCGATGACCTTGAATGACCTTTAACCCCCAAAATAGCAGGTTTTAGTGAATTTTTTTCGTGATTTTGGGCTGCGACACACATTTTAAGAGTGAATTGCGCTAAAATGGCTGGAGATAGACTAAGACAACCTGCATATGAAATTTTCAGCATGGAATGTAGATTTTAGCAGTACAAGTCTAGATCCTTTAGATTCAAGGAGGCCTGTGCACGTGGGTGTCAAAAAGGGGCACCCCTCTAATAAGTGGTTATATATCCTCTGTTGGCTTGTCTAGGGTGTAAATGGTTGCAGTTAGACGCAGGCTGCTCATCATAACAGGCACTGATGACGAATTGCTTTAAAATGTCAACATCGATGACCTTGAACTCTAACAATAATTAATTTTAAGTGATTTTTGGCTGCAAAAGAGTGAATTGCGATGAAATGGGTGGAGATAGACCAAGATTACCTGCAAACAGGAACTGCCATAGGCTGTCACGCATCTCATGAGCATTAGCTCAGATTTCTTGTTTTATTAGTCTAGTTGGCATGTTGTCGGACATTACGTAGTCTACCAAAAACTGTCAACTTGGCGTTGTAGTCCTGTGTAACTGTTGTAGCTCACGTGAACATGATATGATACAATATGATGCATACCGCTGCCTATAGTGTTTTTTTGTGGTGTGGAAAATTGTATCTGGAGTGCACTACACAGAAAGTGATAGAACAAGAAAGTCCACATGACTTACTAATTGTGTTTTATTTATCCATAGCTATAACTATGCATTATGTGCATTATTGGAAAAGAAAAAACTAGGCATAAAAAATCAGTGCTTCCGGTGCAGCCGGGAAAAAATAAGCACGGGGCAGCAGAAATTTTTTAAAACATTTATTTTTATATCATGTCATGTAATATTACCCAACAACTCGTAAAAAAACAAACTGACACACTAAATAGTACTCGCGAGAACTTAGGCAAAGATAATGCAACGTTTCAGGCTAGATGTAAACAGTACTTTTCAGTAAAAATTTTTTAGCATACTGAAAAGTGCGATGATATTTCTGAAGGTCCCTAAAATTTTAGGGATGCCTTTTTTTCTAGGGATGAACGACAACTGTAATCACAGAAATTTTCTTAGACCTTAATGAAATGAGCAGAAAAGCCACGTAGTTAATGTGAGTAAACGGGTGAAAACGGTTTTTGGAAAAATTTATTGATCCCTGATAGCAGCCAGCCAGCCGCAGGAATTCCAGCCAGCTGCAGTTGCTCATGGTTGATGTCATAGGGACAGGCTGTATAGCTGGCGTTCCTAGATTGGATAGGCTCTCTGATTAAGTTGCAAACACCGGGTAGTGAAAACTTAATAGCCAATGTGTCTCACTTGCAAATGAAGATTTACAGAAAAAATGTTCTTCGATTAAGTTACTCGGCAGAGCCTCCAAACTGTGGCATCGCACCGAGGGCTGTGGTGTGCGACTAACTTGTCTAGGGTTGTTACCTGATAGTGGATTGGCTTGCAGTCGAACCTTTGACCTCGCGATCACTGGGTAAGCTCTTAATGTTAGTGTGTTACTTGTTCTGTTCATGATTATGATAGGGTACGGGCAGATCGCATCAACACGGGCATCCCGCTAAAGTAGGCGGGTCACCCGAGGGCAACCTGTACCCTCAAGAAATTCATCCAGGACGAGGGCCTGGGAGCCCCGCGTCACCAGGGCTCGTTATTTTCCTTACTCATTAGTTTAAGGCATGTAAGTAAAGTGGCAGATTGACCATGTATATCGTTAGCATTGGCTTTTATTTGGGTGTTTTTGCTGTTATACGAATAAGTAAAGTTAAAAGGCACAGAATCTTTAAAAGTGTAAGCGACTAATTTCATTTTTATTTATTACGCTTTTTGTTTCGCCACGTGCTGTTTTTAACCTACCGGGCATTCTAGATCTAGCATGAACAGTGGCGACATCTACTGAGAAACATATATGATATTTGACTCAATACTTGAAAAAATAGTTTTAGCATGTGGTTAGTTTCAAAAATAATGTAATAAGAAAACGGTCATAGTTTACTTTTGGCCCATAAGTTTACTTTTGTATTTACAGTACAACAAACTAATTTACTTCTTTTTTTCTGCAAAAATAGGCGGAGCTAAAATGGGCGTGGTGACAGATGTTTTTGTTTGTAAACACAATCCTTGAGGCGGAAGTTTAATACATTATTGGGTACTTTCGCCTTGTAATATTGTGCTATAGCTACTAATTATTATTGTGGCGCTGTCTCTAGTTTGGTACTGCTTTAATAATATGTTGTTCAGATAGTGTAACTTGCCGGTTGGTTGGTGTGATGCTGATGCACTAGTCACGCAGGTGGCCTGCCGGCTCTGTATAGAACGACAAGAATAGTACATCTAATCGATGTGATTTGGACATTAAAACCGCACTTGTAGGGTTGTTTCTGCAAGTCTTTGTAAAGTATTTAGTTGATGCCATATTTATATCATCAGAATGTTGTGCTTAATGTATTTCCTAACTCATTTGTGTTATAGGCGTTTGGATAATTTCACGGAATGTCTTGCCTATATGAAATCAAGTTCGATGATCTCGAATTTTATGAAAGATGCGGAGGTGGTTCGTACGGAAGTGTGTATAGAGCAATCTGGATATCTCAGAACCGCCGGGAAGTTGCAGTTAAGAAATTGTTATCACTTGACACAGAGGTGAGAAGCACTGTGTTATCACAGTACATATATACACATCAAAGGCGCGTAGTACTTGCAACAGGCTGTATTTTTGGTAGAAGTCATCTCCGGCATCTCATAGCTGTCATGCCACTACACACTCCGAGCCCGCTACGGTTGCCGCCTATTTTCGCCGAATTCACCGAAGCCACCAGTATTACTGGTGGCATGAGTAAGCACAGGCAAAAGCCATATAACACTTACTATCCAAATAACTAAGATTAACTATGTGTTTCCGGTTGCAGTTCACGCTTCAAACAGTTTTTAGATTGATTTATTGTATTGCTGTTAACACACACGTCAGACAGTGCATTCCAGTGATCGATTACTCTGTTGCTAAATACATACTTTCTCAAATTTAATCTACTGCATTTTTATATAGTTTCTTTGAATGACCTCTTCTTTGACCTTTATCATATGTAAAAAGTAAATCTGATTGCAAATTATAACAGCCATTAATAATTTTTAATGTTTCTAGTAAATCGCTCCTATGCCTTTTTTCCAATGTCATTAAATTTAATTTTTTAATTAATTCTTCATAATGCAAATTTCTTACACTATCAGTCAGTTTAGTTGCACAGTGTTGAACTCCCTCAACTAACTCAATATCTTTTCTATAATACGGGCTTCAAATTGGCACACAGTACTTTAAATGAGGTCTTTCGTTGCAAAGTGTACTTGTATAATATTGTGTTGCACTTATTTTGCTTTGTTGTGTTATTATTATATTATCACTACATAAAGTATGTGCAAAAACACATAATAAAGTGCAATTTGTATGGAACCATTTTGTGAGCAAAATAGTACATTGGTTTGTATATGTAGCTGGCAGACCACAAACTTCACACTAATTCGGGTTAAATGTATTTTAATTGGATTTAACATTTTGTGAAAAAAACGATTATTATGTGACAGTACACATATGCTTATTTAGCAGTATTGAAGCAATACATAATAAGGGATTTTTACAGCATTTCATAATGCTGTGACGTCAGTGTTGCTATGGATGCGTTGCCATGGCTTGGTCAAAATGCACTTTTTAGTGCCATGAGCTTGGTCTGGTAAGCCAAAATAGCACTACCCTGACCACAATAGGCTGTGCACTTACTATGCCTTCGGTGTCTATATGTACTGTGGTGTTATCTTGTTTATTTTTTTAGAACAGTGGTGCACAACTGTTTGAACTGCAGGCTACATAGCAAGGTTTTGAAGTCACTGTGGCCCAAGTTAACATTGTGACGAAAAGTACAGCAGAAAAGTGTATTAGGCCCATACACTGCTTAAAAAACTCAAAAAAAGTAAGTAACACAGTAGATGAATAGTATTTTTTCTGTCAAGTGGACCTTGTGGATGATAAGCCTTCGTGGGCTATATGAGTCATATGGGCCATATGTGGTTCACAGGCTTTAGAATGTAGCTATTTGTTTTTATTTTGAAAAATGCTTCACAAACCTGTTGTTGATTTGTGTAATGCGGTTTTAACAGGCTGAAGTACTGAGTCAACTTAGTCACTGCAATATCATACAGTTCTATGGAGCAGTCACAAAGACACCAAATTATTGCATTGTTACTGGTAAGCACATCTAATGCTGTTGGTTTATATTTTAAAAGCAGTTAGCAGAAACTGGAGTCTTAGTTTCATTTATAAAGGAAGTGATTGATCTGCAGTATATGCATATTACTGGTGGGGATGCCCTGTATGTTTGTGACACATGCGAACATAGTTTGAAATATGTTTCACTTTAAAACTGTGGTATGTCAGTAAGCAAAATGTATGCTCAGCTTCTCGATCAACAGTGAAAATGTGCATACTGCAGGCAGGACACGTCAAAAATACATTTGGAACTACTTTCGGTAAACTGCAGAGTGCAGAAACAAAAATTGTCACTTTATTTTTTGAATGTTGAATAAGTGAATACATTGTCTGGTGACTTAAAGATTGTCCAGTGGTAAACGAGCCAGCGCTTTTTTGTCACACCATGTGCACACCAGTAAATATTGTTTGTCATTCAGTGTATGATGCTGCCTTATTGCCACTGTGACAACTATGAGTGTTTTCAGTGTTAACTTTTGCTGCTGGTTATTTGTTGTAGAATATGCTGCGAATGGTTCACTGTATAATTTTCTACAGCTGCCCCGGAGTGAGCAGCTAACGTTTGAAAATACAGTGCAGTGGGCGAAGGACATTGCTCGAGGTACATTTTGTCATACTCTCAGTGCGTCTGTGGTCTCTTTACGCATTGCACTTCATTCGTCTGTAATACTGTTTGATCCAGTAGCCCAATTCCCAGAACATCTTAAGATTTTCTTAGGATAATTGCTGCACCTGCGGACATTTTAGGACAATGAGCTAATTCACAAAGCACACGATGTATCTTAAAATATATCTTAAGATGAAATTTTTGATCACCTGTTGGGTGTTTTGGGACAGTTCACAAGGCAACTGGTAGTAAGTAAATAAATAGAAAAATAGAAAATTAATTGCTTATAGATCAATATGAACAGGAAAAATGTGTAACTGATGTCGCTGCAGAGTGCAAGTATGTAGCACTGTAGTAGGTATTGATATGCTGTTTTTTGTTATTATGTTCAGCTAATTAATAACTAATGTGAACTAAAATGATTACATTTACATATATTTTTTTGTCTCAGTGCAGCTACATTAGCTGACAATCTGAACATGGTAATTTTTTCATTTTGTTTATTACCTTTCTTTCCTCAGTAAGTAATTTTGGTTTTTTACTTGTTATAGTAAAGTTTGGCTTTTTTCCTATAATCAAATCACTGAACAATATTTAGTTAAATTAACAAATTATACAATTCACTTATCTCAATGAAATAGCTAAAAGGGAAGAACATTAAAGATCATTAATTGATTATCGCATTTCAGGTATGAACTATTTGCACAACGAGGCACCTGTTAAAGTGATTCACCGGGATCTCAAGTCTAAAAATGGTACGATCATGTCTTGCTAATTGCGCTTCTATTTAAGGGTATAGCCGTAAATTTGTATTGCAAAGATACAAAATTTATTTGACCTGATCAATTTGATAAAAAGAAAACATGTCCATGAACTGGTACAAAGATTGTTACATTTGAACATACTGCTGCTAATATACCACTTAATGGTATATTTTGAATAACTTGTACAATGTTTTGATTTATACATATATAATATTAGGAATATTTTTTACTGTAATGTATATAGAAGACATGGTTGAATACCCCATGCTGTTGGTTGAGTCTCAGTAATGGCAACCTGCATTGAAAAAGTTTCATTGCAACATTTTTAAAAGTCGTAGCTGGAGTAACAATAGAAAAACTGACCAGTTAGACAAAAATTGCAAGTGTATACTAAAGTGTTTAACATTATCAGTGTTATGTTTAATGACAATGTATGTACATTGTGTCTTGCAGTTGTTATTGATGGGAACTCTGTTTGCAAGGTGTGTTGATTTTTCATTTAAACGCTCATCTGTAGTATCGTTAATATTGTTTTCTGTTTTAGTGTTTTGCAGTTATTACAGAAATTTGTACATCATAATTACATGGTTTCTACAGTCAGGGAAAGTCAGGGAATTTTACATTTCAAAGTCAGGGAAAATTCAGTGGGTCAGGGAATTTGAAAGTTAACAAAGATGCAGAAGTAATTTTGAATTATTGTATGCAGTCTGTGTACAACAGTTCAAAATTTTTTATGCTCGCTTCCTTCACTAACAGATTATCTGTACCTCCACTTTTAAATTTGTTCCGCCACCCTTGTTTCTAGTGTGATTGCAAGCGATTGAAAACCGACATTGGTATTTTCCGCGTGAACAAATTAGTCAGGGAAAATGATTCATTTTGTCCTGGAAAGTCAGGGAAAATGATTTCTGCACAGTAGCAGGAACCATGTAATCAGTTTGGCATAGCTTTGTAGCCTTTCTTATGAGTACCCAAGCGAACTCAGCCTGGCCATCCCTTCATCGGTTGATATGATGAGTAGTTGAGTACCAGCTTTTGCTGGTGCATAAACAGGCTCACTGCACAATGCTTCTGGTCTGGCAGTGTAAACTGATGGCTAAGCAAACAAAGATCGGTACCGCCTTACAGGCCTTACTGTTTCTTTGGCTTAGGATGGACTTTATGTTATATGTTTTTACCTCTGCCAAAGAGGTTATGTTTTTGCCAGAGTTTGTTTGTCTGTGTGTTAGCAAGATAACTCAAAAAGTTATAGAAGGATTTTTCTGAAATTTTCAGGGAATGTCGGGAATGGCAAAAACTACAAGTGATTCAATTTTGGGGATGATCCGGAAGGAATCCTGTTTCTTCACTATTATAGGGTAATATGCTTGGCGGAAGTCTGCGCTGTCCGAGTGCTTTTCTAGTTTACATTTTGCATACATCCGTTTTTAGTATTGTGAACACTACATGAAACGTGCAGGTTTGCAGCTCATGTGTTGTGTGTGTATTTGTACAGATCTGTGATTTCGGTACATCACGGCTATTAGCAAGCACAACAAAAATGTCTGTCGTTGGAACATATCCATGGATGGCACCAGAGGTTTGTTCACTGCATTATTTTGTTGTATTTATGGGTTTTCATTTTCAAAACAAATTTTTGCCTTGTAGTAATCGTAAATTTGTCATTGATGAAACTTGTCAATGTATACAATCATGTGCACATTAATTCATAATTTACGGCCATAAATTTGTGATTTATTCTATTCAACTGTTAATGCTTTGATGATGTTACAGCATGTGGCCAAAAGTGTGTCATAATGGCGGCAGCGCGAATGCTCGATTTGTTTTTTGCCAGTTAAATTCAAACATCGTAAACAACATTATTTCAACAAAAGCGCTTACCTGACGTTTTAGAATTTTGTTATCAATCCTTTGTGTGCAATAACGGAACTAATTCGTCACGGAATGGATGCGTAGAGCTGACGAATGGAGGTTTAATAAACTTTGCTTCAGGTTGTTAGAGTAGACTTGATAGGGTTCTGTCGAGAGTTAATAGCTGACAATTCCTTTTGCACATGCAATTTTATGACTTTCCACATATTTTTGATAATGTTTTTGTCCAGTGATTGTGCTGACTACATAAAACCCAAAATATGATTTTTTCTATTTTCCACAGATGAGTAAATACTGAGAGTTGTACAGGGGCTATAATCCTGCTAAAAGAAGTGCTTTCCAGCAAAATATTTGCACACACCTGGCCACAAGTTTGCATCGAATGCATTCAAATAGTTACAGGCAGTCAGTATTTTTGCCATTTGGTACAAGAGTACCCACTCTTTCGTAGCAAATACAACTCCAGAACATGGTGATAAATTTCGATTGTTGCTGCCTCTCAAGACATTCGAGATTCCAGACTTCGTGTAGCCTTCTCCAAGCGTAGCCTTGACTTTTCTGTCATATCCTATTACTATCTGAGTTTCATCTATAAATTCGACTGATCTCCAGTTATCTGCTTTCCAGCTCAGCTTTTGTCTACACCAAAACACATGGCGAGGTTAATTCATCCTGCTTGTTACAGTTTGTTTTCCAAATTTTCCGTCTGGTTAAACCACAGAAATGCAAACGACGTCGTATCATACGTGGTGATAATCGTTGAGTCAGCATATCATTTACATAGTTCATAATTTCAGCCGATGTCTTTTTTCCTCTGCGCTTCAACATGACGAATTGTTCTGCAATCACTCCTTCAATCAGATTCGGTGATCTGTCAGTTTAAAGCCACTTTTCTCCACTTTGTCAACATTTCCATCACTTCAGAAACTTCTGTACGCTAGCCTGTCTTACATTTAATGTATTCAAAATGAATGCTTGGTTACAATTAATATTACCTAATTTTATAATAATTTTCTTTTGCTCCCTTGTCAATTCTTTGCCTGCCGTATCCACCGTACTTCAATTGGTTCATTTGTCAAAATTTTCGATTAAAGTGACGTCACGAATGACGCAGAGCAGTTTACATAGATAAAACTTTATGACTATAGACATAAATCAGCTAGAGATGCGCTCAAGTTCAACATTTTACTTATTTTACTTGCGGTGTGCTTCACGACTTTCTGGCATCGTCATCGCATTATGACACACTTTTGGCCACCCACTGTACTTGGGTGACAGTAGGCCTTGAAGAGGTGCATTTGGTTTGTAAAAGTTTGCTACAGTTATTGCAAATAATTTGCAAGTCACCAGACACACGTTTAGAAGTTGTGATGAACTTGCGTGAATGCTGTAGGTATACTGTAGGCTATTCATAAAGTGTTTTATTCCTTCAGTGGACGTCTTTTGTTGTTGTCATTTTTTAAAGGAATTTTGTACAGATAACTAAAAACTGTGTGTTATGTGACTGTTTTTGACGCGCTACAGCTATGCTCATCTATAGCCGCGTCTTTGGCATCGTTGTCGTCTGTCCGTCTGTCCGTCTGTAACTGATGTATTGTGGTTAACCGTTAGGGCTTATAAAAAACTTTTTACATGAATAATTAGCCATGTGTCTTAAACTTAGGCATGCAAAATTTCAGCAATCTAGTGCAAGAGGAACAACAACATATGAAAATTAGACTTACGTCATTCACACTAGGCTGATTCACATCGGTTTCTGGTTTCTACGTCATCTAACAATTAGAACTGTGCGAAGCATTGAAACTCGATAATTTGTTCATCCTAATTGATATTATACCGTTATTTTATATACGGTTACTAAAATATGTTACAAATTGCCTTATTTGCCTGAACTCATCTATAGCCATGTTTGAGAGAACTGGTAGGTGCAAGATTACTTTTCAAGTTGACTTCTCAAGTCGACTTGAAATGACTTGTAATGAAACCGACGGCGCCAGAAAATTTTGATGATGACGCTGCTACTGACCGACTTGACTCAACTTGGAAGGCCCAAGTCGACTCAAGATCGATCCAACTCACAGGTCTACTTACTGACACTGGTTAAATTTTCCAGAGAGATAGTTGATGATGTTGCTAATTGCTGCAGGTCATTCAGAGTCTACCAGTGTCTGATGCTTGTGATGTTTGGTCATATGGTGTGGTGAGCATTTTTGACATATTTTATTTTATTATATTTATCTTTTATTATATTCGTTTGTTATTGAGTGCTAGCAATTATGTGTGTTATTATGGTACTGGTAGTGATTTTTGATATGAGAATTATCACATTTACTTGTTAGCTGACTTAGATTGAAATAGCAGTAATTGCAGTTTACTTTTTTGCATCGATAAATGTTGAGAAAATGGATAGAAATATTTTCACATATGCTGTTGTAGATTTTTGTTTACTTTTTCAGTCCTGTTTCTGTGCTAGATGTAGGTGCTGGTTTGTGACATAATACTAATGTTACTGCAGAACATGTTTGATCAATGTTAATAAGCTCAGTGGCACAGTTTCAGAGCTATTGTAAAACTTTGTGGCATAGATTGTTACCTCCACCAAGGAGGTAATGTTTTTGCCAGACTTTGTTTGTCTGTCTGTCTGTCTGTCTGTTTGTGAGCAAGATAACTCAAAAAGTTATGGACGGATCTTTCTGAAATTTTGAGGGTATGTCGGGCGTGGCACAAACTACCAGTGATTCAATTTTGGGGGTGATCCGAAAGGAATCCCGGATTCTGGATCACTTTGAAATTTTCGTTACTATTGCGTTAAAGGGGGCATAAGGTAACCGCTGGCAAAGTGGATATGGTGACGCCACCTGGCGAATAACATTGCCTTGGCAGAGGTACCTGCGGGCTATGACTGCTTTCTAGTTGTAATTGTGAATAATGTATGTTGATCGGAATAGTTGGAAAGTATTATTTTGTGGCTTTGTGCTATACTTCCACCATCATACTTTAACTTTACTTAGAAAGTTACGAATATCTACTTATTATAGTTGTCGTATTTCGGTTGTTGATTTTAAAGTCGTTACCGATATGCCGATTGTGAGAAATGTGTTATCACAGGTTCTGTGGGAACTGTTGACACATCAAATTCCGTTCAGTGGTATGGATGGATTACAAGTGGCATGGATTGTTGTTGAATGTGGCACAGTGAGTTTTGTGCATTTTATGTCATAATTGCAGGTATTGGTTATGTAGACCAATTATTGCATTACTTAATGAATATCATTGTTTTTTCTCACTTAGCAACACATTGTTCCTCTGAAAGTGCGAGAAATTTGGCAATATATTTTAACAATCAGTCTAGTATTACTTTTTACAACACATGAGCTAAGTCTAAGAGAGAAATTTTATAGAGATAGCTTTTAGTTAAGTATTGTTTCTCTTTTTTCATTTCCATTTACATGTACTTACCCCAATCTTCTCTGGGAAGTTATTGCTTTTTGCATATTACATTAGAATGACGTTATGCTTAAAGCTCTGTGCATGTCCCAAGAGTGGTAGAATAGGCCCAATCAGTTTTCTAGGCATATGATGTAAAAGATGCCTAAACTGATGGCATATTTAGCATATTTTTAGCATATTTTTGTTATCTAGGATGTTAATGTTGTATAGTGTGCTTTATTTGTATTTTATATACAGCGTTTGACTATTCCAAGTTCCTGTCCTCAGAAATATTCGCAGTTGATGAGCGCTTGTTGGAAAGTTGAACCCAAAGAACGGCCAGATTTTTATTCCGTCCTTGCACTTCTGGATGGGTTAAATGAAGGTGATTTTGTTCACTGTGCTCGACTATTGTTTGATGTTTCTCTGCAGAGTTTTTATGCCAGGAATTATTTGATACGAATGGGAAGAAATTGCAGAATTAAATAATTTTTTTTATTTGATATACTTATTATTTGTGTTCAGCTGTAGACTTCTTGCACTGCTTAGTTGACAGCAGTTAAATCAACTTAGTTTTTTTTCTGTTTGGTTCACAGTTGCCATCAAAATTGTCTGGTTAAACTAAGGTTAACTATGTTTGTGAGGTGCATTATTACTAGAAAGTATACCATCCATACTAATACCGGATTTGTTTAAACTGTACGATTTATATTTTAGATTAACTGCTTTTTCAACCGCATTGCTTACATTGTTAAGAGTGTTGAAAAATTAAGTGGAACTTTTTATTTTCATTCTTTACGCACATTATGTATCATTATGTATGTATTAGTAGTTTGGTCATTGGCCTGAGAGTGGCAGATTTACGACAAACTTCTCTGCAGCTGCTTTTGTCTTCTGCACTTCTCCTTAGAGTGCTTGTGATGTCACTGAACGTTTTGTAGGCACTTTTGTTAGTCCGCCCGGAAGCAATAGCTTTCGGAACAGAGTTAAGTTTTACCGCAGATGATAGTGCGAGATCTCCGAGATGCATCAGCCAATCAGTGCGAAATTTTGCACGGTGATCAGCATTAGGCCGAATTTTATAATGTCAGTCCAAAATTTTTGGGGGCCCACCCCCAAAAAAAATTTAGGGGCCAAAAACATGCAAAATTTGGCCCAATTTTGGACGACTTTGAAGTTCGGCGGCGAATATCGTTGGAATGGGTAAAGATATTCGAAATCGGACAAGTATTTGATTTATCGCGATTTTCTCGCGTTAGGCGAAAAAAGTCCAGTGAACTTTGGTCCACTAATTGTGGAGATCTCGATGTGAAGTCACACCCCACCCAAATTGACTTTTTGGGAGACCATATTTTAGCCCCTAGTGGATGCTGCACCCCCAGATTTTTACGCATGCTAGAGAATGACCAGATCTTGTTAGCACACTCCCCACCAGTGACGGGGGTTTCCCTTAATTTTTTTTAGAGGGGAGTCAAAAATTGGCTTAATATGTAGTAAATGAGTGCTTATAACTTCGGAGTTAAGGGGGTGTAGCCCAAAGAAACTTTGGCACTTGATGTGCCACTATCTAGGCATGATAAATTGTGTGCAAAGTTTGGAGGCCCCGCCCCTTTAAAATTTGGGAGGGCAAAAAACGTCCAAAATTTGGCGTGATTTAGAAAAACTTTTGAGTTTGAGTGCAAATGTCTTTGAAAGGGATGAAGATAACGACAAGCTCTAAATGGCTTTAACAAGAACTATCCCTCCGGTGTTAAACAAAAAAAATTGTGAACTTTGGCCCACTAACAACAAAGTTATAGGCGCTCATGTTGACCCACCCTAAGTCGACAATGTGTGTTCTGCATATACCAATGCATTTGAGTTCGGGCCACGTGACTTTGCTGCTGGGGAAATTTCACCCCCCTAAATTTTCCCCCCAATCAGGCTTAGGGTGCCGGGTGGACTCAGGTTGGGCTTTGCCCCAAATTTCTAGTTTTCTTTTGTTTTGCCCATCATCCTGCCTTCCATTTCATCCCACAGCAGCTAATCATGCCTAGGATGTGCCCCGTCTTAGTTTGTGCTGCTGTACTGTGTTATTTTTTACTGTGTTAAAGATAAAGAGAAAGGTTAAAGGTCGCATATAGCTCCTAATGAGCAAACCCATCTCAGAGCTACGGAGCGTCACTTGTCATATGGGATCACACAGTGTTACCTGCCACCC
>Ga0209367_1000206_pt1 | contig 48986 bp, 27 predicted proteins | sample WorMetLIZISLAND2_FD_187412 | JGI IMG/M metagenome (GOLD analysis project Ga0209367, IMG submission 187412) | Marine gutless worms symbiont microbial communities from Max Planck institute for Marine Microbiology, Germany - Olavius geniculatus... ... | reverse complement strand
GATTAGAAGCACATTTTCTAGACATACCACATCAAAACAAATCGTTTGATACATAATTGTTTGTTGAAAATTTGTGTAGCTATTAAGGTTACATGACTGGACTTAGTTTATTCTTGTGATAAACCGGTCAAAAAGAGGTTTTTTGACTCTAGCCCCTAAATGGTGACCCATAGGAAAAAAATGTCAGGGATAAACATTGTTTATCTTGGCCTGGCCTATCGTCTGGCATCGACGTCGGGACCCTAAGTTTACAACTGAGTTCACCAGAGGGCGCCAAATTGTCGAAATTCAAAATGTCACCTACATTGGGTCACTTTACCCTAAGTACCCCAAGTGTGTTTTAATTACCCCGTAAATCTATACATCATTGAAAAAAGTTATAAATACTCTCTCATATGTTAAAATATCGTTTCGTCGATCTTTCACCTATCTCAAGAAAAACGGATTTGAATATTGTTGAGCAAAAGTTAAAAACATGAAAAAAAATTTTGCCCCCAAAAATTTTTAAGGGGAGGGGGAGCTAGGGTAAGTATCTCAGTTGGATGTGATAGGGATGCTAAACTTTGGTCTACATATACACGTAGAACTTTCTTGGCCATCACTTGAATTAATTACAATTTTTGAAAAATTTGGTCAAAATTGGCAAAAAAATCGGGTGGGTCAATTTGGGAGGTTACAATACCCAGATATGTTTTGACTACCCCACACTCTTGTACCTCGCTGCAAACTACTAATAATAGCCTATCTTTTGTTAAATTTTGACTCGTCAAAAATGTTTTTATTTTGAGGAGCACTGGTTTAAACTTTGTAAAGCCAAACGTGAAAAAATGATGAAAAAATTTGACCTCCAAAAATTTTTAGGGGAGAGGGTCAGGGTTGGCATTTTGGTTGAATATGACAGCAACCGTAAACTTTGGTCCACATACACACCTAGAACTTTCTGGGCCATCCAATGAATTAATTAGGATTTTTTTAAAAATTTGTCAAAAAATTGGGTTACATTTGTAGGACGATTTCTTGGAAAATGACTCAATTTTTAAAATTTTGACCTTCGCATTGAACCCTATGGTTCATACCTAACAATCAGGCGCAAAAAGCGAATTCATATCGCCTACAGTTTCTGAGATCTGCTCTACGACGCATTTGACCCATGAAAAGGGGCAAAATTTTTCAAACATTTCTCCCCCACCCCACATAAAATTTGGGGGTCTGAAATTTTACTTGTGCACTGGCCCGGTAGTGCCCCATCTGCAAGAAAATTTTTTGTTCCCTATCTCCCCTATTGGGGGAGATATGAGGGGTTGAATTTTTTCTTTTCCCCTTTCCTTCACAACCCCAGTTTGTCTGATTCCCCCAAACTTTCACAGACTGCTAGCCCTTGACCTCCGCTACAATCTCTGAAAATGTGGTGAATGTAGTGTCCATAGATTTTTTGCTAGACCAAAAAACACGGGTTGAGCGAATGGCAGTCTAGGCGTAGCAGATTTCCTCTAAAATGGAGTCTTTATACTCTGTTGGATACTCCTTACACAACGGTAAAATAACAACTTTTAGGGGGTACCGCTCTTTGATGCCCTTATGCGCAGGTTTCCTTGAACCTAGAAAATCGAGACTTAGACCGTCGAAATCTACGTTCAATGCTAAAAATTTCACATGCCGCTTGCCTATGTCTATCTCAATTGTTTTCAGCGCAATTCACTCTTAAAAAGTGTCTCGCAGCCCAGAATCACCAAAAAATCCATAAAACCCTTTTTTAAGCGTTCAAGGTCATCCAAGGTCATTGAAATCGGTGGCAATCGAGAGGCAGTGTACAACTTCCTATTAGTGATTAATAGTAACCTAGGCCCTATCTCGTACCGTTACTGAGATACAGTGACTTATTGACCAAAAATTGCAATTTTGCGCACCCCCTCTCATTTAGCGCCCTCGTTTAGGGTGACCCCCATCGAACTTATGGAAAAGCTTTACGGTTCCTAAAACTAGCGTCTTCCGGGCAGCCAACGGTGAAGATTTGGTGATTCTAGCTTGCACTGTTTTTGACTGATCCACCCGTGTGATGAACAGACGGACGAATGGACAGAATTGCGATGGCTAAGACGCGCTGAAAGCAGTAACTGCTTTCGCGCGTAAAAAGCTTACCGCGTTATACAATTACAAATACACGAGACAAATCACTACTCGCAACAGAAGCTACTACTGTAGCACGTCTTAGCCATCGCAATTCTGTCCGTCTGTCTGTCCATCACATGGGTGGATCAGTCAAAAATGGTGCAAGCTAGCATCACTAAATCTTCACCATCAGCTGCCCGGAAGACTCTAGTTTCAGGAACCGTAAAACTTTTCCATAAATGCAAAAGCAGTCGCCCCAAACGAAGGCGCTAAATGAGAGGGGGGTAGGTAAAATTTGCGATATCCAGCCGATATGCTGTTGGCAGAGAGAGAGGTGGCACCCTCTAGTGAGTACAAGTAAATACAAGTGATCTGCTAACGCAAACAGAAACGGGCAACAGCTGGGGTGCATGTTTGAAACACAGTAAAACAAAGTCTAAGTCATTCACCAGAAGGCGCCAGACGACCCGCGGCTGTAGTGTCTATAGTGCTTTATTCACTTGTACTCGCCAAAGGTCGCCTCTATCGCTCTGCTAACGTTGTATCAGCTGGATATAGCAAATTTTGCCTACCCCCCTTTCATTTAACGCTTTCGTTTGGAATGACCCCCTTCGAATTTATGGAAAAGCTTTACGGTTCCTGAAACAAGTCTTCCAGGCAGCCGACGGTGAAAATTTGGTAATCATAGCTTGCACCGTTTTTGACTGATCCACCCGTGTGACAGACAGACAGACAGAATTGCGATGGCTAAGACGTGCTACAGCAGTAACTGCTGTTGCGCGTAAAAACACTACACATATTTAGTCGCAGGTCGTCTGGCGAGTGATTTAGTTTTTACTGCGCTTTCTTTGAAATTGTAGCCAAAAGCCATACAGATGAGATCTACAAATGAAGTCTAGGTATCACTAGCGATGATGGTGCATCGCTGTTGCGCATTCCCGTTTGCATTAGCAGGGCTTTTCTTGCTTTACAATGCCCACCAGGCTGCTAGCTAGCCAATCTAAACTGTTGTTTACATTGTGACAGACCAGCTCTTGTAATACTAAAACAACACGATTAAACTATGGGTTTTCAGAGTAACTATGTAAGATGGTTGAGAGTCTTTTAGATAGACAGACTTTTACCTGTTGTTTCTTCGTCAACTGCTACCGATGAATTACAAGTCTCTGCAGCAGGTTCAGCACTGGCTGCTGCAACTGCAGAGGCGGTGTTATCGGAGTCTGTATCACTGACAGTGACAGCTGGCAATGATGATGTACCATTTGACGGCACATCTGTTGTATCAGTTGACGAAGATGCTAAAGTAACACACAACTCCATCAGATAGAATCAAGGTTTTAAGGCACATGTAGCCATACACCTGAGATGAGCACAAAGGTTAAAAATGCTCACGTCTCTACTCTCTAGTGTGGTTATGTGTGGCTTGGTGATGTAGCGCTAGAATGTCAAACTGGTGACCCTGAGGTCCCCAGTTTGACCCCACCCTAGTGCACTGCCAGGTAATGACCTTGGGCAAATTGTTCACACACATTTCTCTGTTCAACAATTTGGTACCGACCTAACCGCCGGGTAGGTTAGGGAAGTATGGGAGAGATGTAACTGAGCTGTGTTTGCACTCACTGCCGGCTCGGGGCCATGGAAATAGAAATGAACACAGAAATGTGTCAACTCAACACACATCCACTCTCCGTCCATAATCACCAAGATCCATATCACAAAAACAGGCTATGCCACAGATGCCATTTCTGCTCCAGTAGTTTGAACAAGACAAATTTTGCTCATCAGGTTACTGTACAGAGTGGACCACATCACATATAACAATTTAAAAGAGTTCCGGAAATATAAATTATATGACAACATCTCACACACATACATACCCTACACATACATTGCTGATTAAAGTTTGTTCTCAATTCCTGACACACAAAAAAAATGGTTGGAAAAAAACAAAAACAAGTATGTAACAAAGTATTAAGCATGCTACCTTTGGTCAGCAAGGATGTAGCATTTGTTGAGGTAGACGATGTCGAACTGTTCATTGCATGATCTTTATAGCATTTGGAACACATACCATCGAATGCCGAGTGTGCATAAAACCCGCAGCCTGTCTGACACAGTGTCGGCCCAGAGGGCGGAGTCTGCGCCTTCATTTCACTACTGTCACCTCTGTTACTCTCCATCTGTTTTTGATATAAATTTTGCTAGATTATCTGAAACACGACAGCACGAAAATGAAAAAAAACATTAAGACAAATATCAAAAAAGACAGACAATGCAGCAAAAATTGGTGATGCACAGGGGAAGCAGTGGGCAGGGCGGCCCAGGGGTCACTCTGGACCCCCAGCCTCCAACAGAAGGACGCAAAAGATTCGAGCAAATCCAAGCTTTTTTAGATGGGTAAAGAATAGGGGGATGGGGGTAGCAGCAGAAAAATAAACAACCACTTGACCCTGACCCTTGGCTCTAAAAAGCAGGCGCCACCCCTGGTGATTCAGTAAGATATTACAAACAATTTCTGGCAACTGAACACTCATTATGATACCATAGCAAAATTTCTCCAGCTGGAAGTTTAAAATAACGGACGATGGTAAAAGCGGACGTGCGGATCTGCAGATGTGGCAATGAGAAAAGACGGATGTCGATGCGGAGGACATATGATCCGCCTTTAACACATCATACGCAGCCATGCCTTTAGACCAATAAGCGGCATATTAAGCTTGCCGCTAGGCTGCCCGTTGCACTGCATTCTCAGCCTGGATCTAGATAGTTAGTCAGCAAGGCCCCAAAAATGGGGCATCATTCACACCACCCTCACCTCATCACTAAGGATGTGTTCACCTCGATGCTAGTCAATGTAAACATTAATATGAAATATAGAACAATACAGCAGCTTGACTTCTACGCCCTACCAGATATATTTGACCGTAACATTTTACTCTTATAGTCTTAGACCTATAGGCCAGTACTGATTAATAATAAACACATGTGCTACAAGTTGTTGTGTCATTCATGCATTTATTCATATAATTATGCGCCTTACAGCTGCGCAAAACACAGGTGACAAAGGTATGTGACATTTGGGTGCCAGACGTTTGGGCTTAAATAAGTAAATGATTCATAAAGCGCCAAAGTCTCAGAAAGAATCAGGGCGCATTCATTCATATAATTATGCACCTTATATGCGCGTTATTGAGATTACCATACTTTGCAAACTGTTCAACCTAAAATCATAAGCTGGCAAATCTGCCTCTACAAATAATAACTTCTTGCAGCACTTAGTAGTCATCGTTGCCATCATCCGTTGTCGTTCGTCATCGCGTGACGTCACTGAACGTCGACATCGTGCGCTGTTGCCATGCTCCGCATCGTGCATCGCTTCTTCATCGACATTGCGCAGGCTAATGTCAAGGCTTATGCAGAGTGTGAAAAGTGAAGAAATTCGCAGTGGCAGACCTCAAACGACTGCCGCCTGTACAGAGTCCACTGAGCAGTTAAATAATTGAAAAACTCAACAGCTTTCATGACTGGTAAGGTATGTGACGACTGTTAGCCCACATCTGTTTTTCATTCCCACATCAGCACTTAGCATCCGCAGATTTTCTCCGTCTTTTACCCGTTGCCACATCCGCTTATTACTCATAGCCTGAAATAACAATCTAGGCTAAAACTTCACTTGCCGCAAAACAAAACACGCCAATAATACGTACAGAGTAAACTGCCATAAACGGCAAACAAATGATCAGAACAGTATGCGGCTGATTACAATACTACACTCAGAGGGTATGACTCGACATTCTTCGTTGTTACAGTATGTGTTCTCAGAGAACGACACATCAACAAAAGATTATAGCAAATACCACCAATATTAAACACTAATGTGTGCAAATGCACTTCACAATACGTTAGTTTAACACGTACAGCAACGATTTAGTCTATGATGTCACCGTAACGCCCAAAATTTCTTTAAATTTCACACCCTTTTAATCACAAATCCACCATCATTAGTCACGTGACTCACGCATAACCTTTAATGAATAACATAACGTAACGTAGAAATTTCAGTCGCGAGCAACAGGCTACAGCGACATTAGGACGCAGGCAATTTTGTCTCGGTACTCGGTCACTAGTCAGCATATAGTGATCATGGTTACCAACGTGTGCAAGAAGAACAAAATGCACTAAGCTGCATAAATTGAACTCACTTTGTACACTTTGCGTGCTGGGGCGAGTCCAGTACAAGATCGTGGTTCTGGTGCGGAAAATTTTGCACGGATTTGCTTCGCAATGCCGTTCTGCTACCACCAACCGTCTCTCAGTGCCTCCGGTCAAGCCGACGACCGTCGCCAACCAACCGGTCTTTCCCGGTTGGCGATTCACGGACCTGGAACGACCAGCCAGACGACGTCATTAATTTTCCCCTTTCAATTGCCCCTCCCCCCAGCTCGCCACAACAGTTGTCCGTCTTTCTTCGTGTCCTCCACGGTCTGGACAGTCCACGTCACCTCAGAGGACCATCGCAGGTCTGGCACCGTGTCGTCGAAATGTGTCTTCGCCGTTCATTCTCTCCGTCATTCGCTCCAACCAAATGCCCCAGCTTTTGAACGAGCCTTTTCAACTTTGCGCTAGATGTTGCGAGCCACCTCGCCTACTGGATTGTGTACCCATTTGTTTGCATCGGTATAGGCCTATATTGATCTGCCTCCGTGTAAATGCCTGTCTGTCTGTTTGTCTTTTTTTGTCTATTCATGAGCCGGATAACTGAGAAAGTAGCCTATAATTGATGACTTTTTACATCTGAGAAGCAGGCCCGTCGAGAGCCACAGCGGGGCCAACATTTTCGAGGGGGATCTTTGGGAATTTTTAAAAAAAAATTTTAAATGGCGCATTCTGGTAAATTTTATATTTTTGAGCGAAGGCGGGGCTTCCAAACGTCGCGAAGCCCGAGGTAGCTTACCCCCTCCAGCCCCCGCACTTGACGGACCTGCTGATCGAGGAGTAATTAAAAAATAAAAAATAAATAAAAAATGTTTGAATTATGAGAGCATAATCTAGACATTTTTCGTCATGTCTGCAAACCTCACGTAGGCTTAATTGGCCATTTTATTGCATTTTTAGGCGCGAAAGCAGCTACTGCTTTCAGCGCGATAGCCGTCGCAATTCTGTCCGTCCGTCCGTCCGTCACACGGGTGAATCAGTCAAAAACGGTGCAAGCTAGGATCACCAAATCTTTACCTTCGGCTACCTGGAAGACTCTACTTTCAGAAACCGTAAAGCTTTTCCATAAATTCGAAAAGGGGCCACCCTGAACGAGGGCGCTAAATGAGAGAGGGGTGGGTAAAATTTGCGATTTTTGGCCAATAAGTCACTGTATCTCAGTAACGGTGTGAGATAGGGCCTATAGGTTAACTATTAATCACTAATACAGGCTTGCCGTGGATATGGATATCCATGGATATATCCATGGATATTATGCTGGCGCACCTGCTAATTAAACTGACTACTTATATGTTTTGTGTTTCTATAATATTTTCTTGTCTGTCTTTTTTACTTTCCATTTTCCGGTTTTCCCCTTTATTTACATTACTGAGTCAAATGAATAATCAGTGACATCAGCACGCTATTGTTTAATCAGCCTAAATTAATTTATTAGTACTATAACAACAACGGTTCTTAATTTTCGGTGCACTAATAGCTTACTGTTCGTTGGGCAACGAAAGGTTTATCCATTTGAGAGTTTATAATTTTTATCAAACGTTTTTCCGCTTACTAACATAGGCCTATTTAATGCTAGCATGAAGTACAAACCAAGAGCGCTTCAAAAGCGTCCACTTAACCTTATATCTGTTGTCGTACATGACACGCAACCGGCCTGCGTCTTGAAAAACAAGAATCTCAGCTGTTGCTGGGGTGTGCCGACCGTAGACTTTCCCTTATATCCAAAGGCCAGCGTCAGATGTCAGGTCGCGGAAAGAAAGCAATTTTTCAGAGTGACTACAGTATTATTCATGCCATGGTGACACTGTTTTAGTGAACGCTAGAATCAACATAGGTATACGATACGGTGGGTAACGGCTGCAGACAGCAATGTTGCATTCAAAATTGCAGCCAAACCGCTGCAGCAGTGGCGTATTTAAGGGGGGGCACGGTGCGATGCCCCCCCTTTTGGCCCAACCATGAAAATTTTTGACGGGCAACTTTATATGAAAAGGTGCGTTTTTGCCAAAAATGGGCGAATTTGCGGTTTTCATTAAACATATAAGTCGTCCGTGTCCGTGTCTGATAATGTAGCATTATTATCATTATGGGATAGCGCCATTTTAGTACTCTTATTTGCCTGCAGGTGTAAATAGTACCGTCTTGACGAAACGAATTTCATTAATCATTATTGTGTCGAGCAGCTTAACTCGTCAAACAACGCCCTCGATCGTCGGAGAGAGTTAAACTTAATGAGTGTTCCCAGCAGCGTCTGCGGCTGAAAAAGTGGACGGGGAAAAAAATTGCAGCTTTCACTTTTCAGACAGGCACCGAAAAAATTTCCGACAGAGGAAATTATGAGCGCTCAAAATTTCAATTCTGACCCAAAATTTTTCCGAAAATTGGGGCTTTCAGCATTAAATGTAACTTGCACTTTGGACGAAAATTTTCCGACAATTTTCCGACAGCCCAAAAGTTAGGGGGAATGAGGATTTCCCCCTCCCCTTCGCTTTTTGTTCCCTATTGCGGCAGCCATGACGTCGCTGGGTGTATTTTATTCGTCGAAATGCAGATTGAACGACGGTCGTTGCGGCTGCTGTGTAGTTTTGATGAACATGCCCAATATTCCTGCGCCCAGTATGAGCAGTGTGACGTAGAACAGTAGTCGATCGATGACGTTCGCTAGGGCGCGCCACTGCTCGTCCAACGTTGACTGCACCTCCATCGCTTCCACGCGTGACGTCATCTGCATATACACATTGATGCAGTTGATTTTTTTAGCGCGACAGCACTTAGCTTTTTAGGTTGTCGCACGTCTCATGAGCATTAGCTCAGATTTCTTGTGTCACTTGTGTCACAGGCCAAAAGTCGCAAATTGGTGTTGGGTGTTGGGATGGGCGGTCGCAATAAAGGCCGGGGGCGTCAGCTTTCATTGACTGCAGTCCCGACGCCGGACACACAGACAGACAGACAGACATACGCTTCTGCTAAGATTTGCTCTGCTCATTTTTAAGGAGCTGTATCAGCGACAGCTTAATAATCATGAATTCACTATAATGCTGTTAGGCCTATAGTAGCAACATCAGCATCAGCAGCAACGGACTAATAAAAGCTGCACGTATAATAGGCCGGCTACTGATGACGAAATCGAATATAGCTCAACAAAGACGTCGTCAACCTTGCGAAGCTGTGCCAATATCAGGTCGAAACGAGCGCACAGCTGGGGCGTGCAACCAGAATGTAGATAATTCAGCGAACGACCGCAAGAACACATCGTCGCCACCACGTCGTTTTCTAGTTCTGTTTGTGACGTCATCGGGGGGACAACTGGCTTGGCGTCTGTGTCCACGGACGGTCGTCGCATGCACAGTGCCCGTGCGAAAACGCGGAAAGCCAGCGTCTGGACCCAGTCCGGTACAGGACGCGTCCAGCCGGCGTGATGCAGACGAAGCACAAACACCGTCGTGACTACGGACAGGGTTGACATCGCCATCGTCAGCGTCACAAACACGCCTAGCACACATCACCACCAACAGCATCCACTGCATGACTTCTATCCCTTTACCTGATGGGCGCAGCTTGCGTGCAGTGAAATATAGAAAAGGGAATATTTTGTTAAAAGTGTGGATCAAAACTTTTCACATTTTTTCACTGGGCAATCTACACTTTAAAGAAAACTTTGCCTTTATTTTTTTATTTCACCCTATTTTTTTAATCTAAACCATTAAAAAGCTGCCCCTAGAGAGGAAAAGAAGCTCAAAACAGCAGGGGAGTATTTGATTCCGAAAGTGGGAGGAAGTTGCGCCCGATTTCAAATCCAGATTTGGAAGATAAAAGCCACTGCCAACAGCAGCAACTGATTGAGCCAGATAGACCATACTGTCTCAGAACATGTCACTTTATCGTATAGGCCTACCGATAACTGGAACTAGTTCAGCGGTTTTTCGAAGCTTTCTGAAAAAAAAGTTTAATTAAACAGATTTTTTACTAAAAACTTCAGCAGAAAGTGTATGCCGAAAAAACTTTAAACAATTGTAAAAAAAACGATTTTAGACAGCTTCGAAAATGTGGACCCAGTTTTACAGACTTTACAGGCAGAAAATCGGCATGGAATTAAACGTTCTATACTCACTGAGTAACGGCGTGACGTCGGAGTTTTCCGGTGTGGAATCTGAAATGACCAGCTGAAACACGGAGAACGCCAACAGCACGGTGACACCCAACGACACCTTTTCACCTGCCTCCGGAGGTAACCAATACACCTGTACAATGTTTCACATACTACACCTGTATTTTTATGCCTCCGCCACCGACAGGGGTCGCGCAAAGATCAGGCCAACTCAACAACTCCACAAGATCAACTCAGCCTTCCATCTCTCCGGTGTAGGTAAATTGAACACCGGCTGTCCGGCCGGGGTTAAGGTGGAACACGTTCGCCTGTGTCGAGTAGCAGGTAACACTCCGTGATCCCATATGGCAGCTGTCGCTCTGTAGCTCTGAGATGGGTTTCCCATGATTAGCTAGGCCTATGCCATTTAACCATTAACAACGGCGTCATCAATTTATGCGACGATTGGCTGTATGTGAGTGCCTCTGTCTGTCTGAGCATCAAGAAAAGTTTGCCAGTATTTTCTACAATATTTGGGACAAAATACCTAAAAACTTTACTCAACTTTAATGATGCATTTAAAGCTGAAGATGAATTGATTACGTTCTGTGAGGTTGTCTTGGTGGGTTTGATCCTAGTTGATTGACGCATTCGTCTTTGCCCGCATTCTCCACCACTATATAAGGTGGGTCCTTATAAAGTTATAAGACGATTTTTATCCAATTATTCTCGATTTTATTCCTGCGATGTTATCTAAACAGAACTCCAAAGACGAATGCGTAAATCAACTGTCAGAAAGCCTTGTAGCCTAGAGGTGACGTCAAGAGGCGTGGATTTCTCGAGTTTAACTGAACTTAGGTCATAGCGATTTCCCGACTACAGGCTGTAGACCCAAAAATGTACACACTCTTATAGACTTTACCTCCAGGCCAACACAAGACTCGGAGGAAGCCTTTTTAGGGGCTGCGACGATACTGTTCGCAGCCTTAGCCTACTGCTACTTAATATTCAATTTCTTCCCAGGCTACCACCCAGGAACTAAGCTTAGCCATGACCTTCACCTTAGCAAAGCTCAGACAGCCAAGGAAAACCCAATGGAATCAGTTTTTTTTATAAGTAACTGACATTCTACTGGCCAGGACGCCTCGCTATACTAAACCTACAGTACCAAACGACCTTGAGAAACTTTTCCTACAATACCAACAACCGATTAGCTATTCGTTAAATTAGCTTTCCTCCAAATTATTGTAACCAGCTGCACACCTGTCGAGGACGATATTGTCAATATCGCAACGCTATAATTACTTAAATTATTAAAATTCGAATTTCTGATATCAGCGCAACAATCACTTGTATACGTACAAGCAGAGCGATAAAGGTAAGGAAGATGCATGGTAAGGTGATGGTAATGAGATAGTAATGCGGCTTGCGCTGCAGATGAAACATGAAGTACAGCTGCGGATAAGCTACGTCAGGTCGCAAACTGTAGACGACCTCCTTTCTCATGGCCTCCGTTGCAACCAAGTGCCACACGCCTGTAAGAGAAACGTTTATACCGATATGCTTAAGCGTGATTTCCATGATTCAACGCAACGCGCGCAATGTATGCAACGCAACGCAAGAATGGACGCCGCTTCTTTCCTTGCGTCTTTAGGCGAGCGTACTTATGTAGGCCCTAACGGTCGAGCTTATGGCACGGCTGTCGTCCGTTGCCGTCCATCCGTCCGTAACGGATGTATTGTGGCTAAGCGTTGCGTCGTAGAAAAGAACTTTCTGCACGAGTTATTAGCCTTTTATCAAGACTCTTCGCGTAAAAAAAACTTGGAGGACGTAATGCAAGGAAAACATTTTCAAATTTGGGGTTAAATGAAAAGGGGTTTTTAAAAAGGGCGTTTTTAACGAAAAACTGGCAGTATCTCAAAACGGTGAGAGATATGGCCAAGGTTACTATTAATCACGAACAGGAAGTGACATACGTCTTTTCAGATTATACGAAAATCATCGATCTTGGATGACCTTGAAGGTCATTACTGCAACAGGATGTATAGGATGTATAGGTTGTAACACGCATCTTCCTTAGCGACAGCTGGGCTTTTTTAAGTCTTTGCGTCAGCTGCGTTTGTTGCTTACTTTATTTAGTTTTTTTGCGTTCGTTGCGTTGGACGGAAGCCACACTACGGAGTAGCGTCCTCAAATAATAGATATCTCGGAATCGTCCTGTACTTGGTGCGAAGTAGACCAATAAGTTACTCTACTGCCTATGCGTGCGCCTAAACTATTCGTCCCTGACTGAACGTTTCGCTGTGCAAGAGAGAGCTACATTTCCATCGCTATTTTTCACAAGAAAAGCCCCGCTAACGCAAAGGGATTACGCGCAACAGCAGTGCATGTTTGAAAGCATAGGCAGTCGCCAGAGGGCGCCAGATGACCGGCGGCTAATTATATTCAGCAGAGGGCGTGACCTGTCTCGCTCTGCCAACGCTGTATCGGCTGGAAATCGCAATTTTTCCCTACCTTTTTTATTTTTTTATTTAGCGCCTTCGTTCGGGGGTGATCCCCTTCGAATTTATGAAAAAGCTTTACGGTTCCTGAAACTAAGAGTCTTTCAGACAGCCGACGGTGAAGATTTGGTGATCCGAGCTTGCACCGTTTTTGACTGATCCACCCGTGTGACGGACAGACAGACGGACAGACAAAATTTCGATGGCTAAGACGCGCTACAGTAGTAGTTACTGTTGCGCGTAAAAATCGAAAGCTGCAGAACTGATCACTATGAAACAAATTAATAAGCTTATACAACGTGATACGAAACCGGTCGGACGCCATCGAAGAACAATGCGCCTTCCGGCTGAAGTTCGGTTTTAGGCGGCATCCTTGAAAGTATCAAGCTATTGTGACCGATGTTATCGTACCGTGATCCGCGCGTCTGCTGTGTCCGTCTGTCACACCTCTGCATTCTGCTGCTAAAGCCACTGCAGGACTTGACGATATGCCATGTGATTCGTCTGACCCAAAGTTACATCGGAGCCCACTCACCCGCGGGAAGTAGATATTTGGGTGCGAAGTTGCGAACCCGCAGTCAACATTTGCATCGCAGATTGCGACAAAATTGTTACATATAGCGGAATGATTACTAAGCCTATAGATAGCGCATAGGAACACAACAACGCGCTGTAGGAATAGCCTATCATCCCAACTGCATTATGGCATACAACTTTCCCTTCTCCAAAATACCAAAATGCACGATCGTAGTGCTGCCGTATACGGTTTGTTACTTACATACTTTGGCCCTCGTTGAAGTTTTGTACTCCTAATGTTGCCCGGCCCGTTGATTTTCAATTCGGCGCACACAATATTAACTTCGGTTAAATGATTACTACTTTGATGGGTGACTGTATGTAGACAGGTACGAGCAAGTCAGCCTAACCAACACCAAGGCCAACTCAGCCTTCCATCCCTCCAGTGTAAATAAATCGACTACCGGCCTGTCTGGCTGCAGGGGTATAAAACGAAGCGCGTTCACCTGTGTCGGGTGGCAGGTAACACTGTGTGCTCCCATACGGTAGGTGATGTTCCGTAGCTCTGAAATGATTTCATAAAGAGCTATAACACCACCTTTTAACCTTTAACTGGAATGCGTACGGTACCGCTGTCGTGGTATCCGTCGCGCTGTACGACGCTGGATCCGTTCTTCAGGTCGACGTAGTGAACACCGTACGCCCAGTTCTCCAGCAGCAGACTGCAGGTCTGGTGATCGAACGGGTATAGCGTCATGTCAACGGAACAACTAATCTCCAGCGGACCACCGAATGACCAGAGAATGCGCCCCGTGTGCTCGAGCCGTACACGGAAATACTCATAGAACGATCCGTGATAGAACGCACCCGCGCTGCAACGAGATAGGCCTACACTCCGTGAGCACGTAGTACTATATAGGGGGCCTACTGCACTGCTGGAGTAGTTAAGATAGCACGCAGTGCGAGCTTATACCACTCCAGTCAGTGCGGTATCGTACTTACACAACGCTTGAATGGCCTATACTATACCGTCGTTTGCTCTACAGCGCACAATTATAGCAGCCAAAAATTATAGAGAAACCTTTAACACGCAAGCTAAGTGTGGTGTAAAGCTAGGAAACGCCAGTAAAACAAGGCCGCTAAAAATGACTGCACGCCAGCAATGGCATAACGAATTTAAGCCGAACCTTAGCATTTTATATTCCGGTGTTCGCGCAACATATCCTACGAATTTCATTAAAAAGTAGCATGGTTTAACCGATAAAACGGTTTAAACTTCTAAAGTTCACTATGTTACAGAAAACATCCGTGCACCATGCACTTTCCACCGGGTCCATGTTTATCAAAATCAACATTGCCATGCACGAAAGATTTAGAAAGAGCCTATTGGAATGTGTTGCGCTAACGGTAAGGATGTTCTGCCGCCACAGCCTGCAGCACTCGAGCCGTTAGCATCACTGCTCGCTGGAACTCACGACGACGACTCGAAGAATTTTCTGACGAACGTCATGCGGTATTCGTCATTCGGCGGCATACGAAAGCTGGATGCCGACGTTTAAGGTGCAAGCACAGGTACGGGGTAGGCCAAAAAACGGCACAAAATTTTTATATGCCAATAACTTCATCAAATATTAACCGATTTTCACAATTCTTTCACTATCGGAATCAGGAGAAAATTTGTAGTAAATTAACACTAAAGATCTCACCATATTTCATTATTCAGTATCGTTACACTATCTTGTGAAATATCAGACATCGCACTTAAGCCAGCGATGACAATGACCAAATGCATGATTGAGCCTGATATGTGGCTTCCAAACAGCCCAAGCTTAAATCCCATTTATTATGCTGTTTGGAGAGGGTTCTTTCATAGATGGTTTATCAATTCTGGAGCGCGATTAACCAAACGCTGCGACATTTTGCCCTGTCGCCGCGTTTGGTTAATCGCGCCATTGGTCATTGGCATCGCCGTTTTGAGTGCACCCAGCAGCAAGGCGGACACATTGAACATTTGATGTGAAAACTGAGATGTTACAGTTACACTCGACAATAACTGAGGCAATAAACAAGTTGTTTTGTTGTTAATTTTTGTAGAATGTGTTGTTACAGATAATCCAAATATGGCCTTGTTTTAAGTTGCTCCTTTGTACACTGATGTTTCACTAGGTAGTGTAGCGACACATTTGAGATGTGGTGAGATCTTTAGTGATAATGTTACTACAAATGTTTTTTTCTGATTTCGACAGTGAAAAAAAAATTTAAAATTTTGTGCCATTTTTAGCCTACCCTGTATATCATCTTACCGGATCACTGCTGCCAGTGGGCCTTGCATAGTACGTGTGCAAATAGAATAGGCCTATAGCTATCACTGCAATGACAGTACGCGTTTCATGCGCATTCATTTACGTGTAAAAAAATATTAAGCTGTGGCGGCTCGCAGGGCCGAAAGTAGAGGCCGCAGGCCGAGCTGAGGCCAAAAGGGTCAAAAATAAAGGCCGTAGGCCGATAATATGGCTAAGATCAAGCGGACAGGGGGCGAAGCGACCTGTCCGCTTGTGTTAAAATACGTTTTCAATGTCAGTTTACCCCTACCATCATAAAAAACACTAACCAACGACTTTATAACATTTTAGACCATAACGAATTCAAAACCTGACTATTATAACTAATGGCCATCGATGTACTCAAGCTCAAATGTAAACTATACCTGTTGCATGAACATCATGAACTTCAGGCCTAACTGTAGTAACGCAGTATTAAAGTAGGCCTATGCGCGTGCTCCTTTACGAAATTTCTCAAGCGACTGTCAATAGACAAACTCGGCGCTTTCCCGTTCAGGCATTAATCGGCATGATTATAGCCGACCTGTTTTCGATGCCGAAGTCTGGCAGCCAGACATACGAGGGCGGAATGATCATCTCGCGAATGTTTCCGTAGTGGCGCGGCTCCCATGCCAGGTAGTCATCGATCCAATGCTGTTATAACACACGACGATCATCCGTGTACGTTACCTGTGTGGTAGGCTACTAGTGGTAGCAGACTACCAACACAGATGGATTGCAATAATATCCAATAACGTAATGGCTTGCAATAATAATATAATAATATTAATAATAACTAGAAAGCAGTCATAGCCCGCAGGTACCTCCTCCAAGGCAATGTTATTCGCCAGGTGGTGTCACCATATTCATTTTGCCAGCGGTTCCCTTATGCCCCCTTTAACGCAATGGTAACGAAAATTTCAAAGTGATCCAGAATCCAGGATTCCTGCCAGATCACCCCCAAAGTTTAATCACTTGTAGCTTATGCCATGCCCGACATTACCTCAAAATTTCAGAAAGATCCGTCCATAACTTTTTGAGTTATCTTGGTCACACACAGACAGACAGACAAACAAAGTCTGGCAAAAACATTACCTGCTTGGCGGAGGTAATGATGTTTTACTCGCTGTTTTTCAAAGGAGGCACTTTTTCTGAACTGCGCAATTTAGCAATCTAATATATCGGTACTCGATCGGTACTGGCAATATCAGAAATACCTGTTCTACGATTTAGTATTTCTTTACCGATGTTGTCAACAAACGCCGCATTTCGTTATCATACTATAGGCCGTTCTTTGCATCAAATTACAACCCAAATATCGGACTTAGGCCCGATGTTTAATTCAGGCGGTAATTCCTCTCGTGTTTGTTTTTCCTTTCTTTTCCACTTCTTCCAATGTCATATTATATTTTAATTCGTAATAGGCCTATGTCCGTCTGAGATGACAATTGACAAATCGCAGGTTCTGCTTAACATTGCCTCCATATGCCTGTCGCTCAAGCTAAGGAAATGCTCAGATCTTTCACATTTCCAGGGAAGCGTCACCGCCAAGTGCATTTTTGGTGCATTTTAAGGTAATAAAGGCACAGGCTATATGACGGGTCAAATTTTGTCACCGATCAAACGTCCCTGTGAGGACCGGATATTTGACCGGTCACCGCCTTGAAGAGCCATAGCCAATACGTACCGAATAGTGCTCATAGGTACCGGCTAAGACCTGTCCCCGCGGTGGTACGACAAGCACTCGTAGAGACGGCAGCAGCCGAACAACTGACGACCTCAACCGCAGCAAGTACGGTATCACGAATCCGCCAGTCGGCCAAGCCTAGCAAGCAGCCTGGCTATCACGGATTACCAGTCGCCAAGTTTTTTGTTTGCGTGCAGGAACCTCGAATTCATCACCCATATTGTGCGCTAATTTTTTATGTTTATTAGGACCCTATTCTCACATAAATCTTTTGAAAACGGTAACCTTAACCCAACCCTAACTCTAACCGTCACATTATCCCTAACCACAATCCTAAGCCTTAAACCATACACCATGAAATTGACGCGAATTCTAGTCAGTGGCGTGTACTGTATTTAATGTCATTTGCTAGGGGCGACTGCGATTTTTTGGTTTTGATCAGTCAGATAGCTTACAGGCTATTTGACCGGTTGCCGGTCAAATAGTCAGTGCGGTAAAAAAGTAACATTTAAAAACACAAAAATAATTTGTGTCACTTAAACAGCAAAGCAAAATACGGACACCAGTTTACCTGTTGTAGTAGGGCCTAGTCATAATGTTCGATTTTTTCTGACGAATAAACTAAAGACTACGTTTGCTAACTGGTTAACGTGATGGTTTTGTATGCAATATTTTTTGCACAATAATCGCACCGCACGAGTAAGTACGTCCATCATCATTTTGCTGATTTTTTTCGTATGTCTCCGGTCAGACACGGCGACCCGCCGGATGCGTGCTGGCGACTGCCAAATGTTCTGCAGAGCGCACCGTTAAGTTGATTAACGCAAGTGTGAAAGTATCTAACTCGGCGCAGCTGTAAGCTCAGCCAGTCTTATTTAACTTCGGTTTTGCTCCGGCACAGAATATATTTCACCCATCCCCATAAGTGCCATCTTGCCATACATTTACGTCATTTTCGTGAAATTTGGTATCATATCGGCTCGATGTGAGATCCCGTTATCGGAACGGGTTACAAGTTACAACAAAAAGCCTAGCTGTCGCTAAGATAGCCGACCGTATTGGTTGTCAGTGACCTTCAACGTCATCCAAAGTCGATGATTTTCATCTCATCTGAAAAGATGCGATTTCTTATTAGTGATCAGTAGTAACCTTGACCCTACCACTCACCGTTTCCGGCCACTTATACCTTAAAACTTCCAATTAAAATTGTAGCCAAACCGCTGCAGATGGAAACATGGTTACTATTGACAGTCTATAAGAACTTAAGAAGTCGCCAGCGCTCTATTCGACGGTATATACCTTCGCCGACTCCCTATGACTTACCGTTTAGCCACAGTAGCGCATACCGATCTTTTAAATCATCCAAGGTCGATGATTTTCATCTTATCTAAAAGGCCGTATGCCACTTCCTATTGGTGATTAATAGTAATCTTGGTCCCATCTATCACTGTTTTCGAAATATGGTCAGTTTTCCGTTGAAAAACTTACATCTGTCTTACCCCCGTCCATTTAACCCCAAATTTGAAAATGTTTTCATTGCACTATAACTTGCTAAAATGTTGCATGCCTTGAACCTAGGTTTAAGACACATGGCTAATTATTCGTGTAAAAAGTTTTTTTCTACAACCTGACGTTTAGCCACAATACATCCGTAATGATCCGTTATAGACGACAGACGACGACAGATGGACGGACAACCACCACACCATAAGCTCGGCCGGTACTTAAGTACGGTCGGCTAATAAAACATAAGCTTACAGGGTACCTTATTATTTGATTCTATCTTTTTTACTAACGGTAAGATACGATTTTCAAAAGTCTAATCATAAAATCAATAAAGTCTAATCATCGATTTTCAAAAGTCTAAAGTTTTTGTAGAAAACGGAAGAGGACGTCTACCCTCCCCCCCAAAAAAAAAAAAAATTTTTACAAGTCGACGCTTTCAGCATTTTGATCTCGAAATTATCGGCACCGCTAATAAGCTCCGATACCAGTGCTATAAGTCCTACTGACATCGCTGATTATCATCAATGGGTTTGCCTATACGCCGCTGGCATGGCAAATGCCTTGTAGTCACTGTACTGTCATTTTATAGGGTGTTTACACGATCCAGCAAACGATCAGCTCCATTATAACATATGGCAGCAAACGTCCAGCAAACTTTTAGCAAACGTCCAGCATTAGCAAGTGTATTTTGAATACATTTGCTGAAAGTTTGCTGGACGTTTGCTGGATCGTGTAAACACCCCATTAGTGAGAACGGCGCCGCTCCTGTAACACAACGAACAGATTTTCGACCAAATTGTAATGTGGGCCTTAATTGTTCTTAAAAAGCTCAAGTAGACAACTAAAATACAATAATGAAAAATAAGTCGCAAAAATGGAGGAATTAAAAGGTGCTTTGTATAGCACCTATAGCCTAATGCATACACTGACACCTGAGCAAAAGAAATGCAGCCGCGCGAAAGTATTATAACTGTGTATTAGTTATTCTACGAAGACGAATGGTTGATCTATAATGAATAAAGCTATGGACGTGAACGAATCAAGGAAATGTGTTAGATACTGCTGCTGGGCGTAGGCGCAGAACATCCTTGCGCTTACACCAGCCACACGCACAATAAGTGACTGCACGTAAATAAATAAATGAAAGGTAGATTTATATAGCGCATATTACGTCTCCATCTGATTCGATGGCTGGCATTACGAACGCCCTGAACTTTACTTTTTTTAAGCAGCCTGATCTCCAGACCGTAACAAGTAACAGCGCCGGGTCGACTGAAGTAAAGATGCGCAGGACTTAAAAATGGCGGACCTTGAAAATGACTAACCAAATCGCACAGCTGGCAAAATACGAGACCAACAAATGTGAGAGTATAAGTTTCTTCTGGTTTTCCTTACGGCAACCGATTTTACGCTGTGCTCTGGTATGTCAAAATGTAAGCACGAAACAATAAGTTCATATTTTCTTAATGAACGAATAGAAGTCGTCGCGAGAAATAAAACGTAGTCTAGGTCTAGGCCTATACCGAAACCGAATGCTACGTTAATGCGTTGAGTGAGGCCGTTACTACTGACTGAAAAAGTAATGAATACGAATGAATACGAGATGCGAGAAATGAGAAGTAACGTGAAAACGCGGTGAGATATAACAGTAAATTAAATTGTTCTCGTCTAGTGGGTGGACTCCCCATCGGAGAGAGCCGTTAAGCCGCCCGTTGACAGAAAATTTGCACAGAAAATGACTTCGTGGCCGGGGCAGACAAAAGGGTCAATTGCCCTCTTTTTTCTTTGCCCTAAATTTTAGCCTGTACGAAAAGTTTCTTTCGCAAAAAAACCCAGCTGTCGCTAGCGAAGACGCGCTACAGCCTATATAGTTCCTGTTGCAGTACTGGCCTTCAAGGTCGATTATTTTCATCGCATTTAAAAGGGCGTATGCGATTCCCTCTTAGCGATCTATAGCAACCTTTGCCCTATCTTGCACTGTTTAGCCACAATACATTCGTTACAAACGACGACGGACGGACGACGACATACGTAATCGTTTTTGTCGGAAATTTGCAGACGTCTGTCAAAGAATTGCAAATTTGTATCCCAATATTTAACCCCAAAACTCCGGCGCACAAAAGCTACGACTGTTACGAAGCTTTGCGCTGCTGCTGCTGCTGCTATTGATGTTGATGATGATGATGACGATGACGATGACGATGCTAAAATTTCATTACTTCTGTTCAGCAGACAGCCGAATACTCACGGCCTCGACAAATGCGACTAAGTGTAGAACCTGCTGTCTTTCATCCTGTAACGAATGTACCACGTCATTGATGAAACTAACAGTTGGATGTACGAATAGGTTACATTAAACACCGAGAGTGTACTAATTCAACTGCATTATGACTTAGCCCTAAACATTAATTTTGTTTGAAATTGCTTCTACTACTGCAGTCTGCCGCTGCTGTTTTTGATGCGGTTGCTATTTAGCAGCCCTAGTAGTGAAACGATGTAGAAACCAAATTAACGCTGAAATTACTAGTACTTACTCGGGTTCATTTATTTTTAGCAAACGCTCTATAAATTGTTTTCTGCAGTCGAGTGCATCAAATAAATTGTACAAAATAAGCAAACTAGTCGCTACATCGTAATTATTTTTACTAAGTTTTGGCAAAGCAGCAGGTTTCAAGTGTCAGACATTGCATGTCGCCGTTAACAAGTCTATAAACTGATGTTTTGTACATTTATTGTATTATAACTCTATTTCGAGACGAAACCATATCAGCTGTTGCGCTGATTGTCATTGAAGTGTCATTTTACGGAATCAACGCAATAACAGCATAGTTCATATAAAGCAATTTAAACAAATAATTGCTCGGTACTCTAAGATATGTTAATTATGATAAAAATGGTAGCTTTAGTCTATCTGGAACACGTATTGCCGGTAGGTGAGGGGTTCTGTCCCAGGGGACAGAGGTTGTGACTTAGGGGGGTTTCGTCCTACCCCCGTCGAAAAGGGGGTTTCGTCTTGGGGGTTATGTCCGGGAGGGGAGTTATGTCCGGACACCTCGGTTCATACCAGATGTTTGATGTGATTTAGGTCAAGGTTGACGGTGACGTCGACAATCTGGGTCGGGTCAATCCGAGGTCGCACTTCCGGAACGTAGTCGGAAAACAGATCAGAGAACAACTTCCGCTCTCCACCGTTTGACGTATTCGCTTCCACTGCAGCTGTCAGTGATTCTAAAAAATTATATAATGAATGCCCACAACCGCAGGCAGCTGTGGCGCTCATAAAATGTACAGGGTGGATCAAAAAATGGCACCATTTTTGTCCACCTTATCAATCAATCAATCTTTATTTGTATCAGGTAAAGAACCCATATCATCTAAGCCTAAAAGAATAGTAAAAAGTAAGAAAATATATATGCTTGCAGACGCAAAGAGCAACCACGAACACAGTCAGGGAAACACATCAGCTACACACAGGAACAATTCCAATGTTTCTGAGGTTAATTATCAGCGTATTGCCAGACGACCACCAGTGTGCACTGTATACATAACAAAGATTTTGCATAATAGTGATAAAACACTGTTATAATTTTAGCAAATACTAACCGATTTTTAACATTTTTTACTGTCAGAATCAGAAGACAATTCGTAGTAAAACTATCATTATAGGTCCCACCACACCTTAAGCGTGTCGCTACACTACCTTGTGAAATGTCAGTGTCTTGAGAATAACATTATTGATAACAAGACAACTTCTGCAACAACGCATTTTAAAATATTAACAACAGAAACAATGTGTTTGTTGTCTCAGTTATTGTCTAAAAAGTCACATCTCACAGTTTTTCCATCAAAATGTGTGCGCTTTGCTGCTGGACGACGCATCCAAGACGGCGACGCCACTGACCAATGGCGCGATTAACCAAACGCTGCGGCAGTTTGCCCAACTCAGCGACGATCGCCTGCTTCAGCTGGTTAACTGTCGTGAATCATCAACATTGATAGGCCATCTGTTGAAGAGCATCCCAAACAGCATAACTGACCAGATTTAAGTCCGGGCTGTTTGGGGGCCACACTCCAGGCTCGATCAACGTTGATCGCGCAACTGGTCAGTGGCGTTGCCGGCTTCAGTGCGGTGTCTGACATTTCACAAGGTAGTGTAACGACACACTTCAGGTGTGGTAAGATATATAATAATATTTTTATTGCAAATTGTCTTCTGATTCTAATAGTTAAAAAATTGAAAATCGGCTAATAATTGGTGACATTATAAGGCGTACAAGAAATGGTGCCATATTTTTTGACTCACCCGGTATTAATTAATCTAAAGTGACTGCAACTTAGGCCCTAAAAATTAATAAGTGCGGTCTACAGTAACTTAAGATAGTTGAGAATTTATGCAAAAAAACTTTTTAAAAAACTTTAAACTTTCTTTCATCTCGACCCCTCATTATGTTTTTTTCTTCCCAACTGTTACCACAACGTTTACTGTTTAGTTTGCTGAAGGTCTATCTGGCGAACGCTATCCGTGAATATTATCCAAGACAAAACTGCGCAGTAACGGCAGTTGAAATACTTAACTCACGTTACTTAACTAATGCTACATTGCGTTGCGAAAAACGAACAAAGACCAAAGTAGTTTGATAAAAAGCTAGATCGCTGGTCACTGCTGCCCTCTGGTGAATTATAAATCATTTTTATCGTAGGTCGGAAGCAGTTGCATGATTTGGCTGACCAATGGACCAGGGGCGTTTTGCCCGTGCCGTGTTCACAGCGGCTGACGTTTTTAGTCACCCCGATGGACCCCAACATTTCGCATTTCGCCGGAGCTCAGGCCCCCATCCGATAAAGTGTCGTTGGGCTTCACAAGTCTGTTGATTAAATGACATTTACATCTGTCTAACGGCTTAAGCAGGATGAGCGAATGTGACTGACAGAACATAGAAGACAGGCAGACAGCTAGACCGTGCTACGCAGAAATGTGTAGCTATAGTCGGAATCGCTTGCAGCGGCAACGATTCCGCCTAAATGAAGACACAGTAATAAGTAATCACTTACCGTTGCATAGTGTGCACGACGCCGATAGATATACGAAGAGAATAGACCGAACTGACGAAGTTTGCCACATTTGCAAGGGATTCGATATGTCAAAAATTGACGAATAAATTAATTAAAACGAGCTAAATAGAAAAGCCTAGACGTCAACGATATGCATTGCATTTTAACCAATCCTGAATGTACATTAGAGACTGCGAGCCTACTTCAAGCACTGTTAAAGCACAGTAGCTAATAGCTATAGCAGTCCGCTAGTATGCCTGGTAGAGCATCAGAAAACGGGCCGATTATTTGACTGTTTCAGACTGTTGCAGCGTATGCCTATGTCTGCTATAACGCACAGATTTAATGACGGCATAAGCCCAAATTCCATTACGCCGACTTTGCGAACTTGTCGAGGACACGAATCATAAAAGTCCACGACACAAATCACATCGCCGACTTTCATGATTTGTGTCCGCGACAAGTCCGCGACTTTGTCGCGAACTTGTCCGTGGACTTATCACGGACTTTCTTGCAAACATCTCGACATGTCAAGATGGTTTGTGTCTGCGACTTTCGGTTTCGGTGAAAGTCGGCGTAATGGAATTTGGACTATACTGGGGGCGTGCGGCAGCACAGAATTCCGTGGGGAACGGACATTTGCCCGCATGGATTTTACTGATATGTCTAATGCTGAAAAAAAACTGTTTAGATCTATATTCCACGAAAACACGCCAAAGCGCTGCACAGTAGCATGCATTCTGAACTTAACTTGCTCTTTCAAGTCCGCTGATTAAAACCTACAACATTTATTGAATTTATTTGCAGTACGCAAAAAGCGCACTAAGTTAATGATTTTTGCAGTATAATAACGAAGTTTGTAATCCTATTAGGCCTTATATTGAAACATTTTATGCAAGTGTTTATGTAAGTGCGCATAAATTATGAAATTAAGCAAAGTTCATACCTTTAGTATATATTACTACAAAAATCTCAGTCAGCGATTTAGTGCTATTAGCGCCACCCTGTGTGCCTTGTGGCTTTTCACTTTACTTGTTGTATTTTTCGTAACTCAGACTTGTTAGTCTAGATAAATGCCGGACGCCAGCGGCACAGAACCAATCAAATTAGATATAATCTGCGGTAGTAACTCAGTAATCAGCTGGCTGACCGTCTGACGGTGAAGACCTTAATTTACAGCGTATGTTGCCCGCTCGTATAACGCCATCAGGCTACGTACATGCAGGCCCGTCGAAAGCCAAAGCGGGGCCCGGCGAAACATTCTCGCGGAGCCCAACACGGGAGAAAATTTTTGAATTTTGCTTTTTAAAGAGAGCATTCTGGTGTACTTTGTATTTTTGAGCGACGGCGGGCCCCCAAACGTTGCGGGGCCCAGAATTAAGGGTATGGGTTAAGTTAACCCTACCCCATTCTTTTGACAAGCATGCAGGCCCGTCGAAACCCGCGTGTAGGACATTTTTCCCTCCTGGACATTTTCCCCCGGACGTTCCTCCTGAACGTTTTCCCCTCCCGGACGGTTTCCCCTGCTTTTTTTGCATACCCGAACATTTCCGCTATATGTATGGCGCTGCCGAGTGTAAGTTGTATTTCGTGTAAGTATCCATCGCTAACATATATGGTCAAATAGCAAATAACCAAATGTATTAATGTCTCACATTCAGCGATATATACAGCATATTAGAAAATGTAATAGTTATGAATAAATACAGTTATATACAGCAAGTCTTCTGATATATTAATTTAAATGTCACTGAAATAAGGCGATAAATAAGGCGTTTTCCCCTCCCGGAGCTAATGTCCAAAAAGAAGAAATAGTGTAATAGTCAGCAAAGTGTCACTGTCATTTTCACTCAAAGCGGACTGTGCGCGCGACCGCACGCAAGGTCTCTTCCACTGTCTTCTAGCTATCACGTCGTGCTGCACAGATGGTGTGCATTTGACGCTGCAGAATCTGGGTGGACATCTTAAGATGTTTGCCAGCGGCTGGCCACGTGCATTCTGCAGCAGTGTCGTCGACGCCGCGGCCGCCTCCTGCTACAGTGACTCGATGGCTCACCACACCGACCACACCGACGGATGGTTACGACCGACCAACGCAGCGAAGCCCCTATTCCACGCCTCGTCCGGAAGTCGCTGTTCAGCGTGGCGACATGCACGTTTCAGATGGACACCGGGAACAGCGGCGGCAGTGGATGCAGCGTGATGCGCAGAACAGAGGCGCCGTCGTCAGCCGCTGCAGCAGGGCGCTAGCAGCATCTGTAACCTGTCGGCTTCATCCACGTCGGTAACTCAGCCGTGCAGCACACTAGTTGCATGCCGTCGACGACGTCAGACTCGGGGAGGAAGGCCACGCACGCGCTCGTCATACATAAGGGGGCGGGGAATGTCCGGGTATGCAAAAAAGCAGGGGAGAAACGTCCTGGAGGGGGAAACGTCCTGGGGAAAACGTCCTGGGAGAAGTGTTCAGGGGGAATGTCCGTCTTCCCAAAAGCCACAGCAGGGCCCGGGGAAACATTCTCGTGGAGCCCATATGGGGAGAAAATTTTTCGCATTCTGGTATTTTTGAGCGACGGCGACACTCTCCAAACGTCGCGGGGCCCGGGGCAACTTAATCCCTCTCTCGACGGGTCTGCGTACATGCAGCAGGGATGCTCACGATTACGCGCAGCAGGTTTCCGCGCAGCATCACAAATGTTCGGCCGCGCTGAAACGTGCAAAAAGGTCATTTTTGGCGCTGCGCGGAAACGAGCTGCGCGTAAACCCGTGCAGCAACACAGCGCACGACATGACGATTACGAATTACTGACGAGGTTAAGTTAAATGGCCGTAAACCGACGACTTGACGATTAACGAGTTAGCTTGCTTAAGCTCAGTTGAGAAATTCAGACCAGCCGGTCTTCCTAATTACTTGACTTACTTGACTTAATGCTTTGGCGGCGAAGACGAATCATCGCGCGCCGGCAGCTCCAACTCTGTAGTTTCTGCGGCTGAGTAGAGACCTCCAAGAACATCTATCTCTGGCAAGTTTGTCCGCGTCCGGTAGCGATAGCCCCATCTGGGAGCAATCCTCTCTGACGTTATCCAGCCACTGCTTTTTTGGCCTTCCATCTGGTCTGGTGCCGTGGGTGTGGCCATATAACATTACGTTCGGGTATCTGGATAATTACTAGTGATTTAGATTTAGCCACTGAACTCCAGTTATCAAGATCCAATCAAAAGCATGGTTTGAAAAATAGAACAACGTAGAATCGCCTGTTTTTTCCTGCCACAATAGAGTTTCTTAGTTGTGTGCATGCTAAGCCGACTTTCTGTTTGCTGTCCTCTGTTTCTAAAACAGTCACGCGTCTTCCACAGCGCCCCAAATTACCGGCGGTTCCAAAGAGCAACCGAATTCGCAATGAATGTGATTAGCGAGGTGAGAGAGGTAATACAAAGTAAGTAGGTAGAGGGCAGCGGCATCCGCTTCGTTTGTTTCATCTCTACTCCAGCACACTTTTCTCGACCGCCCGAGAAAGCCGGCTGGAAATTTGCGTGACGCCGGGCGGCCGCTAGTGGAAATGCCGAATTATATTGCAACCAACCCAAGCCCATACAAAAGTACGGAGACCATTTTCCTTTGACCACAAAATGGTCATGAAAGCAACGTTAGCTGATTACGTCGTATTAAACAGTGCTTCTTTGTGTGCAAACAAACACGTGTTGTGTGACTGTTTTACGTCGTTGGTGGCCTATATAAAGACAGGGGTAAAAGCGTGGTGGCTAATATGCATGGAGTCAACGTTAAGAACGGATCTCCTTTAGTGGAATATTATCTGCCGTCTGATTTTGCCAGCTTAGAACGGTTAGTATTTATCTCATCACTTATATATTTGTCTGACAGTAGCCTAAGTAACTGTTATATACAATAGGCCTAATAGAATAAAATTAATGTACATCGTACTAAGTTTTAAAACCGATGATAGAGCAAACGTCTAGGACAGCAGACTATCGGAGCCTAACACAATAAGAGAGAGAACGAGTAATTGCTAATTAGACTAATGAAATGACTTTGAACAGCTCTCTAATAAGTAAGTAAGTAAGCACTAATTTATATAGCGCCAAAATCTCAGAAGAGATGTATAGCAGCACAGGTCTTCAAAAGCAATTTATGTTTTTGTATCTATAGCTGCGACTACTATCTTTCAATTTATAATAGAAAATGCAAATGACAGTTAAGCGAAGTTTTTATAATCAAGGTAGTGTAGAGACCCATTTACGGTGTGGTAGGATATATAAGCCTAATAATTGCATGATTGCAAATTGTCCGCAGAGTGTGCGAGTAAAACATTTTGAAAATCCGTCAATAATTTACGAAGATATGGACAAAAATAAAGTGCCACGTTTTTACGGCCTATCGTGTACATCCCACCACTCTTTGAATGCGTATCTACACTACCTTGTGGTGTGGTATAAATGTAAGAAAAAACTAACGATAAAAACAAACATTTAGGTAAATGGAAACAAAAACACTTATAACTATAACTGTATTGCTGTCAACGATCTATAATACACTAGACTGTTAGACCCACACAGTCTACTGTCACAAACTATTCACCGCAACATTTGTTGGTCTAAAATGTTTTTCTTCATTTACCCAAATGTTTGTGTGATATCGACTACGAATACATTATTGCAAATTGTCCGCGGAGTGCGCCAGTGAAAAAAATTTGAAAGTCGGTTAACAATTGGCGAAAATATGGACAAAAGTAAAATGGCACGTTTTTATTGGCTTACCCTGTAGAAGATTAGTTGCTATTCAGAAAGCGCACTTTAACATCCACATCAAACTGTTCTCTAACAGATTAGCTTATACGTGTTAGAGTCTCAAAAACTTAATACAACTTTGGCATCTATGCTGTCACTTGGCGAATACAAACAAGGAGCGATTTCGCTTTTTGTCAAATTACTTTTGTGATCTTTGTTGTTATAAAACGTTACTCTACTTACTGTTGTATTATTACGTCAAATTTTCGACGAAGCATCAGTCATTATGATTCCGATATGCCGACATTTCTCGCGCATTTTGTGACCTTTTTTTTAAAAAAAATTACGTTAAATTTTGATCACAAAAACCAAGGAGCGTCTTTTTTGTGCTTATTGTGGGCTTAAGTACTGTAGGCCTACTTAATTTGATTTACTTACTTAATTTGATTAGGGCCTACAGCGATGCACAAAACACGGGCAAGTATTAGTATGTTCGTGAACAGGTTCGACGAGTTAACGTTACGATGCAAATTTATATTACTTACTGTAGCGAATACTATATCGGGTTGCCAGGAAATGGAGACGGATTGGTCTGCACTCTTGAAGGCGGTGTTCGGATCTGCCTATCTGACGTTCGATCCGCTCAACTACCCGGATGTTGTATTTACTTCCCGTTTTCGGCAGCAAAGCGATTCGTACGCCACCTGTCATTGTTGTCGCCCATGTGACAGATGTCGTTTCTCTGACCGTTTCTCTACGACAGTCCACTGCGCAGGCGAAGGCGTGTCTCCGTGTGACGTCACTATGGCGTCACATGACGTCACCATGACGTCATCTCCGGTTGTAGCGCCGTCTCAGTCGTTCACTCAGTTGACGCACTGGAACGCAGTGCCAAGCGGCTGCTCGAAAACGTCTGCCGACTCCTCCGAAAGCGTTGAAAACGAAAACTGTCTGCCGGTATATATGACAATTATTATATTCTCTTCTATTAGACACAGGATAGGCCAAAAAATGGCACAAAATTTTTACACACCAATAACTTTGTCAAATATAAACCGATTTTTAACTTTTTTTCACTGCTTAAATCAGAAAAAAAATTTGTAGTAACAACGTCGCTAAAGATCCCACCACACCTCAAGTGTGTCGCTACACTATCTAGTGAAATATTAGTGTTTTAAAGCAACAGTTGAAAACAAGGCGATATCTGTAACAATGCATTCTAAAAAATTAACAACATAACAACCTGTTTACTGTCTCAGTTATTGTTTAGAGTAACTGCAAGGTCTCACAGTTTTTACATCAAATGTTCAATGTGTCCGCTTTGCTGCTGGACGATGCACTCAAGCCGGTTTACACCGGCGACGCCACTGACCAATGGTGCGATTAACCAAACGCTGCGACAGTTTGCTTTACTCAGTGGTCCAGAATTGTCATAAATTGTCAACATTGATAAACCATCCATGAAAGAGCCGCTCAAACAGCATAATCAACGGAATTAAAGTTCGGGCTGTTTGAAAGCCACATGTCAGGCTCAATCACCGTTGATCATGCAATTGGTCAGTGTCGTCGCCGGCTCGAGTGCGATGTCTGACATTTTACAACGTAGTGTAACTACACCTATGAGGTGTGGCGGGATCTTTAGTGTTAATGTTACTACATTTTCTGTTGATTCCATCAGTGAAAAAAATTTGAAAATCGGTTAATATTTGATGAAGTTATTTTTTATTGGCATATAAATATTTTGGGCCATTTTTGGCCCACCCTGTAGAGTACACTCGTGTGAATAAACAAAGAAGTTACATCAAGAAAGGTTTTTGTTTTACACTTTCAATTTGATTAGAATGCGGCTTAACTACGCCAAAAAAATCAGCGGATTTTAGTGCTATGGAATACCGATTCATTAATGTAACTTCTTAACTGCAACGTTTGTGTCTATATTGATAAGTTTTAGAATGTATACAGCCGCTTATAGTGTTAGCACATGAAATTAAGTTTAAAGTCATTTCAGATCGGCAAAGGTACAAGCTAAGTCCATATTTTGTTTGTAGAAAATTTGTGTAAGATTCTGATGATTTTTGGCGGGGTGAAGCGATGCACGGGGAGCAATCGGAAGTGATGCGAATCAATATTGGTCTTCAGGGTTCATTTCGGTCTGAATGCGGAAATGTGGTCCTACTCGACAGTCGATGGACTCGATGCTGTTATTACCATAAACCGCCATAAGTGACAACATCGCCGGAGACTTGATTAACTGAACTGGGTGTTTTCTGCTCAGTAATCTAATTCACATCTTAATTTGTGATTCGTGTTACGAGGTGACTATTCTTCCGGCAGCCGTAGAATAGCCTATCGTTTCGGCAGTAAACAAAAACGAAAAACTCAATCGCACTCGCCAGGCGGCGGCAGAAAATGTTGCTCGGGGTAATTACGTTACGCGTAGTGGCCGGAATTAACGTAAATATTACGGTGCAGGGTTCAGGGTTTGGGTTAGGGTTAGCATATTTCAGAGATTTATGTGAGAATAATGCACACCATAACTAAGCGTATAATATTAGTAATAAATTTGACGCTGTTGCACGCAAGTAGGGCTACGAAATTTGCGGACTGGCGATCCGTGATTCCCTACTTGCCATAGGGTTGAGGTCGTCAGTTGCCCGTTTGCCGACGTGTCTCTCCGAAGGTTGCTCATCGTAGTCGCCGCTGAAACACGACCATAGCCGGTGTCACATTACAGAGTCTCCCCCATAACAGAGTCTCCGGCCGGAGAGTCTGTACCGGTATTACAAAGTCTCTCCCGCCATGTAGATGTCTCCCACCCCATGACGAAGTATGGCAAAGTCTCCGTAGTCGGTGTGACAGAATCTCCCCCGTGACAGAGTCTCCCCCTAGCCAGGCAATGAGCGTGCCTGCAGTGTGACGCAGGCGTGCTGCGGTGGTTGCAGTGTTGGAGTACAGAGAAGTTGAGACTGCATGGCGACTTTGACACCTGACACGGCAGGGTTGTAGTTAAGATCAGACTACAAAGATGGACATCGCAAGCACGGACACTGTGAAGGATTATGCAATCTGCGTACAAAAGTTGACGACAACGGCAAGCTGCAAGTCAATGCCAAGTACGCCGGTGCCCAGTGGGTTACGATTGCAGCGTCTATGCGGTAGCGTACGCCACCGAGCTCGCGTTGAACAACGCACCGGGCCTGCAGGCACCTCTCTACACGCAGCAGATGCGCGACCATCTAGCGGAAGTTGAGCAGTTTCCTCGCAATGACACCAGAGAACATGGGCGACAACGCAAGGTTACCATACTCTTTGTTGACGACCGACTCGGGTGTCGAAGTGCTGCAGTGACTGTGTGCTGTAGTCTATGCGACGTTATTAATAATGCGGATGACAATAGTGACCATGTTTATGATGATGATGTTGCTGAGACTGTCTTGCTATATAAATGATGATGATGCTGGTAAACGAAGATGATGCTGTACCAAAATGTTTCCTAATTACTTATTGCTGATAGTGCAGCATTAGCTGGAAGAGGAGACTTTGTAACGGCGGGAGAAAGTCTATAATGTTTACATACTTCATTTCGTAAGCCAAGCTCATAGTGTATGGAAGGATAGACTTTGTCACGAGGGAGGGAGTTGGTAATGTCGGGGGCCAATCTATAATGACAGTATTAGCAGATGATGATAATGATCACAAACGAAGGTGATGTTGTAGTAAAATTCTTTTCTCATTACTTAGCGTTCATAGTGTAGCATTACATGGAAGGGGAAAGTTTTTCATAGAGGAGAAAGTCTGCTATAATACCACACCGTTACCAACGAGCACCGTTTGGTGCTAGTACATACTGGTTAAGGCCGTTCAATTCGGCGACCGGATAAATAGCCGGCCCGGGCAACCGTATCAATAGGCTGCCGGATAAATATCTTGTGCCTTTATGTTAACATAATAATTTTACTTAGCAGAGAAGCGCGCTTTGTTAAGGGAAAACTTCCATTTTGTGTATTTATCGACTGTTATTATTGATCGCTATTGAAAGATGCTGGCGGTAAATGAGGCTACTTTCCAAGCGTCGGTTTTTGTCCAGACGACCAGCAGCCAGTCTCTGAAGCTAGCGTCTTGGAAAAACTCCTTAACGACGACGACAGAGACATTAGTTGATGAAGCCGTGACACCTGCGTGCCGTCAGCGTCTGCTAAGATCCACCAGGTGCTCACTGTTCAGCCTTGTTACTATTGAAGTATTTACAGAAAAATATTGAAATAGTTCGGATAGTGTTTAAACAGTTTTTACCTGTTTAAATTTTCTGGCATACGAATAGTATTTGCTGTCTGACGTCGAATCTTCTCTGTCGCCAGCCCGATGACACGAAACTCACTGCCTGGGGCTGCGTGATTCTGTTCAAATTACTCCGTCTTTGGACGATTATTTAAGACATTCTGTTTTTCAGAGTACCAATGTATACAGCACAGTATAGGGACTTTTTGGCGTAATTGCGCTACATAAAGTCACGTCTTACTTGCTCAATTACTTACCTACTTACCTACTTAAAAAATAAATAGTTGATCGTTTGCAGTATGTTAAGTTACAACACGCTAAACTTTAGTCTGATCAGAAACATTGGTAAATTGGTCATTGACTGGTCATTACACACAGTGATAAGTAAATGATGTAGGCATTGATGTAACCATGTTTTGTGCTGTGTCATTACAATTTGCGTAAACATTGTTTATTAAACTACTATTTTAAATGGATTTTTTTCCTGTTGACGTAAATCATTAAATACAGGGTGGGCCAGAATTTGAAAATGTGGCACTTTACTTTTGTCCATATCTTCGCCGATTATTGATCGAGTTTTAATTTTTTTACCGGCACACCCTGCAGACAATTTGCAATAACGTGATTATTATATATTTCGCCGCACCATAAATCATGCGTCTGTACACTACCTTGTGAAATGTCAATGAAATATGCATACATAACGATAATAACAAACAAACGTTTTGGTAAAATTAAAAAAAAACACTTTAGACCAATATTGCGGTGAATGACCTGTATGACACTAAACTGTGTGGGTCTGACACAGTCTATCGTCATATAGATTATTCATCGCAATGTTGGTCTAAAGTGTTTTTTCATTTACCTAAGTTTTTTGTTATTATCGTTAGTTTTTGCTTACATTTATATATTTCACAAGGTAGTGTAAAAACGCAGTGTAAAACGCATTTACCATGTGGTAGGATATATAATAATCACATTATTGCAAATTGTCTGCAGAGTGTGCCAGTGAAGAATTTTTTTGAAAATTGGTTAAAAATTAACAAAGATACTGATACAAATACAGTGCCGCGTTTTTATGGCCCATGCTGTAGTAAGTTTAAATATTGGTCTTGAATCCCGACACTAGGCAAGGCTGAATTTAAACCTTATTAGACGTCGAGCAATAGCACGTGTATTTCAAATACATTTGCTGGACGTTTGCTCGATGTTTGCTAGCATTCATACAGCTAGCTCGACGAGCTGTGGTAATAAGCATACTAATTAGGGGGGCGAGCGGGTTGTAATTGTAAAGCCTATATAACACGTGATCAGCTGTATGATAAGCCTAGGCCTACATTTAAGCCAGGAGCGGGGGTCCATCAAGCCTGCTTGATGTTTGCTCGATGTCTGATATTTCTCTTATCATCCAAAACAGTTTCACAGTTCAGGTTATAGACAGTCACAACACAAACAACATTAGCAACACTGTTACATTATTACTTTTTGCTAACAGAAAGTCACTTGATTCAGGACTGAGTCTTGCAAACTGCCAGTAAATATTTCGAAATAACTACAAAAATTATTATTAGATTGTGACCAATATCTAATGTACTTTACGCGCGCATCATCTTCTTTTGCATTTTTTTAAAAAGCTTTTTCGTTCCTTACGGTTTGTATTAGAGACCCGGCGTCTAACTGAGACCCGTTTAATATTATACTAATAGTGACTAGCGTCGAGATCGTTATTGGAAATTGTCTACCCGCAGTTCATAAAATATTGCCCCATTTTAGGAACTGAGAGAAAAGAATTTCCAATAATGGTCGATGATGCTAGTTGCCATTTGCCTTGTTATACCTTAACGCATGCGTCTATCTGGCGCCGTTACCGAGAGATGGCGCCTCAAGGATAATGGGGTCACGACCTTGACCTTTTGGGGTCACGTGACGTCATCGGTCACGGGACCATTCGACTCCGGTGGGCAACTTCCTATGGGTTGTCTATAGTGACCATGCGTATGCGTCTATCTAGCACCGTTATGGAGATATGGCCGTTTGAAGTTCTTCCAGGAAGGCTCTTCCAGGAACAGAGGTCGGTCGTCGGTCGGTCCTCAATATCACACTGATCTCATATGCTCTTTTTCGCTACGCTAGGAACGTAGCGCGCGAGGAGTAAAAATAATCGAGGTCTAGTTAAACTTTTTAGTTAGTAACTAATTTTTTTAACAATTAAGCTAATCTTTTAATTTTAACTTTTTAAAGTTAGTTAAACTAGTTGCGGTCTAACTAAAAATGTACTTAAAGTATTAATTAGTAACTTTTTAGCTAACTTTTGCCCATCACTAGATTCGTTTCTGTCTACAGGGGCCGGACGATAGGTGTACGTCGTCCAGTGGAGAAGGCGCCAAGGTCTGGAACAAAACATCGTCGACACCGGTGTTCGGAGTGTGGCGACTCGTTCACGTGTTCGATCTCACTTCGTCGTCATCGGCTGGTTCACAGCGGCCTGCAGCCGTGGTCCTGCGGTCACTGCGAAGCCCGGTTCTCTCTCAAGTACAACTGTTCGCGCCACTGCCGGGCAAAACATCCCACACTGCCAGTGCTCGTTCTGCCGACGTCACCCGCAAACTGACTGATGCTGACGCTGCAAACTGTTCTCATCTCTAAGACGTATAGGTCGTGGTTAGATGAAAAATATAAATGTTGCATAAGTGTTGTAGATATTGGATTCGATTTGGAGGTTGTGCTTCCGTGTTTGTCCGTTCGTATGCAACATGAGTGACTAAAAAATTACGCGGATGGAATGACTTGTTTAATTGGTTGGACATGGCCGTTGATAGAAGCAATTACACTTACATAGCGAACCGTGGATTCTTTTGCGGATTGAGGATAATCCGAGATTTTTACCGTTATATAGCGTTATATACCGAGATATAGCATAATATATAAACGGACACTCCATTTTCGGTCGAGGTTTGAAATTTCTGATACATGCAACCACGGCCTAACGTAGACCAATTACTCAACAGCGACAGGGTGACAACTAAACTATGTATAGGCTTACAGTGTTTGAATTGCCAGGGGTCGGAGGGTTGAATCCCCCAACTGTTTTCTCACCCTTCTTTACACGCTGTCAAATTACGTACTGAGGGTTCAGCTATGTACTATAAAAAATTACTATATACACCGTGAGCCATAAAAACGTGGCACTTTACATTTATCTATATCTTCGCCAGTTATTGACCAATTTTCAAAAATTTTTCACTGGCACACTCTGCAAACAGTTTGCAATAACGTAATTATTATACATTTCACCACACGGTAAATACGTTCCTACACTACCTTGTGAAATATAAATGTAAGCGAAAACTAACGATAATAACAGAAATTCAGGTAAATGAAAAAACGCTTCAGACCAACATTGCGATGAATGATCCGTATGACACTAGAGTGTGTTAGACGCACACAGTTTAGTGTCATACAGACCATTCACTGCAATGTTGGTCTGAAGTGTTTTTTGTCAATTTTACCAAAATGTTTGTTTGCTATTATTGTAGTATATGCATATTTCATTGATATTTTACGAGGTAGTCTAAAGACGCATTTATGTGCGGTGGGATATGTAATAATCACATTATTGCAAACTGTCTGCAAAATGTGCCAGTAAAAAAGTTTTGAAAGTCGATCAATAATTGGCGAAGATATGGACAAAAGTAAAGTGGCACGGTTTTTGGCCCACCGTGTACATACGATTTACATCACAATTTCGGTTGAGCTCCAATTGTCGAAATGTTTAACTCCCAGCTAATTTTTCATAATTCTCCGTAGCGTCGTCCGCCTGTCGTCTTTCGTATTCGTGCACTCTGCTTTTACCGTTGGATGGATGTACATTGTGTTAGATGGGTGTCTTTCACTCTTCAGAGCAAAAGAAGATTTAAGGGTTAAACTCCCAACCAAAACTTGCACTTAAATGCTTACGATTCACCAAGGGCAGCACTGATCAGCGATTTCGCCTATTACGAAATTACTTTCGTTTGTGTTTCAGTACTACTTTACATCTAAACTGAACAAGAATTGAGGGGAATGTTTTTTTGCATACGTCGCGTTTGTAATCGGTTAACTTACTGTAAATATATGATTAAATGATAAGACTTTGTGCAACTATTTGTTATCCCCTATGCGTTTGTACATAAATAATTCATTAATGGTAAATAATGTAAATTAAGCGTATTTCTCAATCGTCATTGCGGGCTACTGAGTCGATTGTTACGTAGCGTGCAATGCGCAATGTACACGTTCTGCCCGCGAAATATATTTTCTACAGTTTGTTATTTGCATTGCATTTTAATCATTTGGCTATAAATGCAAAGAGCAAAAAATCACAAAACGTGATATTGCCCGCATCACACTGACTGTGTGTCAATGTGCTGCTGAATAATATCACCTTTTGTGATTTTTGCTGTTTTCGATGTGCGAGTTCTTTAATATTGCCGTTAGCAAGTGTATAAACTGGTGTTTTGTGCATTTATATGTGCGGTTTTATTACTAAAATACTGTTTTCCTACAGGTGATCAGTTAGAAAGATTGCACCTCAGATATTTTTCTTCAGTAGCCAAGCAGCTTATAATTGTTACTTACTACCTAATGGCGTGACTGAACAAAGCAGACAACACGCGTCAGGCGTGACGTCACCGCTGGCTTGCATTGCTGACAATATTGAACAAAATTCCTTTTATATCCACAAAATGGCCATACAAATAAATGAGCTAATATTGCACGCATCACCCGCTTAATATAGGCCGGGAAAACACTTTAATAATGCTAATTTAACTAATCGTATTATTGCAGTTATTGGACCGTTGCGTAAAATGGCCGACCACGAACGTCTATAAAGTCAAGTCAAACTAAAGTCTGAGCCCATCTCGTAGACTTTAGTTAACCAAGTTCTAGCCAATTTTTGGCAAAAAAAATTCTACGACTTTTGTTGCCATGGCAACGAGAGTCAACCACGGTAGACTTACTAAAATTATTTATTTGCTCCACCCTCAAAGCCTTTTGTCAGATGCTAAAATCTCGGAGATATCTCGTACATATGGCGAGTTATAGCCCATTTTGTCCCAAATTTCGTTGCCATGGCAACGGGGGTCGGTCGTGGGAAAATGCGACTGGCAGCATTCCATGGCTTATCCCCGAAAACCCCCATATAAACGCGAAAATCTCGCAGATATCTCTTACACAAGCCAAGTTATAGCCCAATTTGTCCCAAATTTTGTTGCCATAGCAACCAGGGAGGGTGCGGGGTAAAATTGAATAACACCATTAGATTGGCCATCCCCGAAAACCATACCTTAGAACAAAAAATTACGACTCTGTCTTATACACAGCCAAAGTTATCACAGTGTAAAGAATTTTTGTTTAATTTTCCCCATAGGCGGCATTGTAATTTTTTTTGATTTTTGCGAATAAATACGCTAAATATCATATTTCAATTTTCTAACCCCAAAAAAGCATTTTCTAGTGCAGAACCGCGTCGTTTGACGTATTAAGCGTAAAATCCTTAAGGGGTGCGTTGAAGTAAAAAAGGCATATATAAATAAAAATTCGCGTATATTTCACCCATTTGCCGAGAAGCCCCCCTTGGCGGGATTTGCATAAAATTTTGCATGACGGGTCCCCTCGCCGACGTAATTAACCGCGCCAAATTTTATCTCAATCCGATCAGGGGTTTTGATTCTGTGGGGGTCGAATTTTTGGCTTCCCCTTAGGAAAGAGAAGTCGCCGTTAACACAGGGCTTGAACTACCGTTCAGCCTGTGATTACATTTTGTTTTTGACGACTTACGCTCATAACTCAAGGTCAAAAAATTTGTATCAAATTGTAATCAAATTCATGTTCGTGTACATGAAATTTTTTTTCACGAACACAGCTGTTAGATGAAAAAATATACTAGAAAAAACGTGTCAAAGATGTAAATAATTCGTACAAGTTTTGACTGTGTGCAACCAACTTATCCCCCTAACATAATCGGGTAAGAATTTTTCAGCTTCTTAAATGAGGTTAGCCTATTACGGCCTCTAAATAATCTTCGGGGTCATGTTTATTGAAATCGTTGATCTTGGTAAACTGATTTAATTATGCCTACGTCCGTTTCTTAACGGTAATAAAATTGACACGACTAGACAGCGTATAACAACAGCTACTGTCATTGTATCAATAGCATTACTATAGCAGTATTCATATAATAATTAACAGCAAGCTATCAAACTATTCATTGCACATCGTTTATCCTGCGTGCGATATTAACAGCTTTAATAGTCACAAAATAGTCAATAATCGCAAAATAATTTCTCAGCGACGTTTTGTCAAAAATAGTCATCCGTACTATATCATTTCAGACTGGAAAATACATCGGACATCAACATCATGTCTATATTGTCATTATCCAAGGGCGGATCCAGAAAAGAACATGTACTTGGTAAGAAATGAACTTAAAGATATCTGCACTGTTCACAAGGTTGCCTCCGAAACTGCTTTTAAATGCAAATCGCTGCAAATTTGTGGCAATTTCTGTTTAGAAAAATATAACTTTTTCGAAACATCAGAATCGAACTGCGAAAAAAGCTACACCAAATGTCTGCGCAAACATAGGACATCCATCCCGTTAATCTGGATCAGCCACTGTTTCGATCGGCAACTGTTCACTTCATTCTGCATACAACGTCGGTTGGACCTTATTTTCCGGTGAAGAACTGCATCTGCAACAATCATGCCAACAATCAGCTTTATCTACCGGTTTTGGGTACGAAGAAAAACGTATTTTATCCCGCATTACTTATCAAACGCTTACTAGCCATTTTTTCTAAGTTTTCTTAGTACCAGCGTCTTCTCGTTCTCAAACCGGGGACTGTATAAATGTTACGAATGTTTTACTATTATTCATATTATTCTTACTGCGCCGAAAGGCTCATCTCCGAAATTTTTGTAATAGTAAATGTTCACCAAATTAATAGGTCTACTCACACATCGTCACACATGTCCTCTGTCTTTATATATATTTTCTTGAGTTACTCTACTTTGGGTCTGAATTGGAAAGCAAACTTTTGAGAGCAGCGCACAATAATATTCTGACATTTATAAATAATTCACAACATAGCGAGCATCACCTTTCACCTGTGACAATCGGTTACTTGGGGCTTAACAGCAAATTTTCGGAGGCTGTGTCAGCAAAAAAAATATGAAAGGCACAGGATATTTATCCGATAGCCGTATCAATAGCCAAGGGCAATGGGATAAATATCCGGTCCTACCCGGGCCGGTTATCTATTCGGTCGCCGGCTACCGCAGAGACACGACGGCAGCCGTGCAACTGACGACCTCAACCCTAGCAAGTAGGGAATCATGGATCGAATCATGGATCGCCAGTCGGCAAGTTTCGTACTTGCTGCAGCAGCGTGAATTTGTCACAAATATTGTACGTTTATTTTTGGTGTGCATTATTGTCACATAAATCTCTGAAATACGCTAACCCTAATATAACCCTAAGCACTAAACCCTTAACCCTACACGACTATATTAACGCCAATTCTGGTCACTACGCGTAACGCGATTACGTCGAGCGACATTAGTGCCGCCGCCTAGCGACTGCGATTGACTTCGTTTTTGTTCATTGCCGGTGTAGTGGAAAATTCGTCCCACCGGAAAATTATTCCCACGCGCAGCAGTACGGATTGGGGTTAAGATTAAGGATAGGGTTAAATTTAGGGTTAGGGTTAGGAGTAGGGGTAGGGTTAAGATTAGGGTTAGGATTAGGGCTAGGGTTGAGGTTAAGGTTAGGATTAGGGTTAGGGTTAGCGTGAGTTACATTATGACAATATGGAGGTGGGAAGAATTTTCCAGGTGCGACAAATTTCCCACGACACCGGAACAACAACCTACGGGCTATTTTACGGCTGCCGGACGAATAATCACCACGATTATGAAAATCGGTCAGTACTGCAATGAAGTTACCGTGGGACGAAACCTCTGCGGTCTAGTTTGTTTGACTGAAGACGTAAGTCCTACATACCGCAGTCTCGCAGATGCCTTGGAAACTTGAGCGTCGGGTGATTCCCTGAATGCGAGACTGGATCAGTCGACCGTAACTCTCTCTCCTGCTCGCTTCCTACAGCCACCAGCATGCGCCTATAATAGACTAACAGCGCGCTGCTATTTCAAGTTACGAAACTAAAATAATCAAATAAAATAAACGACAGAAAGAGGAGTAGGCTAAGCTCTGCAAACTGGCGATATATAAATATGATTATCACTACAAGTATTAGTAAATGAAACAAAAATGTATAGATGGCGCTCATTGACGTTATCCCTCGATCTTGGCCATAAGACTTAAGGCCAAATTTTGTGGCTATCGTCTTGCAAGAGGCAGGCCTTGGTCGTGGAGGTTAGGCCAAAAACCCGGTAAACTTACGGTTACTTACCTATAATAGACCTACAAAATTCATCTTTTACTGTACTTTTAGAATGTTCATCAATAGATACAGTTCTACTAGAATCGTGTTTTCAGTGAAATTTTGAGCATTCAACTGCCTTTTTGTATCAGAAGACAACCAACCACTTCCAGTCAGCCTATTGTATCTCTAAGCGCCTCGTCCCAAATGAATCCGGCTTCTTTCTACGGAGACATCTGCGCTATATAAATAAACCACTTGCTTGGTCACTTGCTTACCCACTGTTACTACGCCAACTCCAAACTTTCTTTTACAACCTGTATTTTATGCCATTTTCGGCCTCTCCGCACCCTAACGCTTCAGATTCGGTAGGCTTTCCGTCAACATTGTGCGATATATACATTTACTTGCTTACTCAACCAATCAATCAATCAATCAATCACTTTTTATTGCAGGCACAAGGCCCATAGTAAAACATGAACAATGAACTACAGAAAGAAAAACTACACAACTACAAAAAGAGAGAGAGAAAAAAAAACTACAAATCTACAACATGGAGCACAGCTATAACTGAGATACACTGCTTGGGCCCAATTACACAAACATAAAAACAATACAGAGCATGATTAAACAATCCAATTACCATTTTCCATCGGTCTACAAATACACAGTAAAGGGTTATCTTGACACAATGCATTCAGCTGAGTGGCAAAACGAGCACGAGCATTTAATAACACAGTATTAAAAGTAGGAAGCCCAAGTTGTAAGAACATAGCAGTGGTACTACTATATTTGTGAAAGCCAAAGAAGATTTTCACACATCTGACATAGGCAGACGCTAATTTATGAAGTACACCGACATGAAAGCTATGCCATAAGGCCACATCATAAAAACAGATACAGTACGATTTAAAAAGCCGAAGTTTAACTGCAACATAACAAACCTGCTTATTAACTTTTTGCCTCTGAGATTTGACCACACGTCAAAATCGCAGGCGTCTGCAGGCCCGTCGAAAAAAGTAAGTTACCCCAAGCCCCGCGACGTTTGGGGGCCCTGCCGTCGCTCCAAAATATAAAGTACACCAAAAAGAGTTTTGTTTTAAAAAAATTCAACATTTTATTCCCAGAGAGGCCCCTGCGAGAATGTTTCCTCGGGCCCCACTGTGGCTCTCGACGGGCCTGAGCGTCCGTTATTACCTCCGCCAAGGAGTAATGTTTTTGCCGGAGTTTGTTTGTGTGTCAGAAGGATAACTCGAAAAGTTATGGACGTATCTTTCTGAAATTTTGCGGGTATGTCGGGCATGGCATAAGCTACAAGTGATTCAATTTTGAGGGTGATCTGTAAGGAATCCTGGACTCCGGATCACTTTGAAATTTTCGTCACCATTGCGTTAAAGGGGGCATAAGCGAACCGCTGGCAAAGCGAAGACGGTGACGCCGCCTGGCGAATAGCTTTGCCTTGGCGGAGGTACCTGCAGGCTACGACTGCTTTCTCTAGTTGTCACTGATGAAGTAGACAAAAGACTGACCGACATAAGAATGGGTCCTGTGGACGCGGAGCTACATCGTCTGGAGCCCCCGCCGCCAGGAACGCGCAGTGAATCGGTGAGATCGTAAGAAGATGCTTCAGAGACGAGGATGTGCGGAGGCGTGGCTGACGACTGCTGCTGCTGCTGCTGGAGAATGCTTGTTCGACGCTGTCTTACCACACTGTCCAGCACCGCCTGCTCTGCCTGTATACACGTCAACAGCATTTGAATTTGGCAGCCCCCGGGCCCCAAACTGTGGTTTGGTAGTGTAACAATAACGTGCCGAAATTGTAACCCTAAGGTTGCAGGTTGACTCCGAGTCGGGACAACCTTGGGCAAGTTGTTCACACGCGTGTGCCTCTGTTCACCAAGCAGTATAATTTGGTACCGGTCAAAGGGCGGTGATGCCCCGAGGCTGGGAAGGTAACCGTAGGTCTGGCGTCGCACTGGCCATGCGTCACGGACTCAGTGGTCTGCCCACCTACGGGCTCAACGGCCAACGTATGGGAGTTGAGCACCCCGCCTATGGTCTTGATAGGGCACGGCCTGGTTTGCCTTGCCCAAACTGAGGCATCGCACCGACGGGCTGTGGTGTGCGAACAACTTGCCCAGAGTTGTTAACCGATAGTGAAATGGCCCGTATTAGAACACCCCCCCGACCTTTCGATCACTGGGTCCGACACGGTAACCATTGGACTATCAATCCACACCACACAGCAGAGTTAACCTAACGAGTAGCAACTTAGTGCATAGAGACCGCTACAGGAATACCGCCCTCGAACGCGTCTACGTTTTTTTTCCATGCGACCTGTTATGCAGTGGTCTTAATAAGATGCAATACGGGTTTTCCTCGTCTGTCCGTTCGTCCCTTTATCCCATGCGGGCTCCTAACTCTTGAACAGTTTTTTAATCGACCCAATACATTGCCGTGTTCGTGGACACACAGACAGACAGACACTTACTGCTAAGATTTGCTCAGTTTTAAAGAGCTGTATCAAGATTAGGCCTATACCGATTCCATCTCTGCTACGTGGCCGATACGGGCGTTCTGTTCACCCTGCGGTGACAAGTTGAATTCTATATTTACAATGTCTACATGTAAACAGTGTGAACTAGAAAGCAATCATAGATCGCAGGTACCTCCGCCAAAGCAATGCTATTCGCCAGGTAGGGTCACCATCTTCATTTTTGCAGCGGTTAACGCAATGGTAACGAAAATTTCAAAGTGATCCAGAATCCAGGATTCCTGCCGGATCACCCCCAAAATTTAATCACTTGTAGCTTATGCCATGCCTGATATACCCTCAAAATTTCAGAAAGATCCGTCCATAACTTTTTGAGTTATCTTGTACACACACACACACCCTTACAGACAAACAGACAAACAAAACCCGGCAAAAACATAACCTCCTTGGCGGAGGTAACAAGCTATCAGCGAAGAAGGTGGACTTGACTTACAACGCCTAGTCCCTGGAAGCTGGAATGTCGTCTGCACGACCTAGCAGCTAGCGCATCACTGCCGCCTTGGGTCATCAGCTCTGGACTGCTCGGGGCTGCATACAGATTAAACATAAATAAGTTAGCCAACGAAATCAGCCAATCGAAAATTTTCAATATTAGTTGAGTGTGTTTCAGAAACAAATCTGCAAAAAGAAAGCAAGATCATACGTCTTGTTTTCGGTTAGCCAATTAACTTAGCCTAGGCCTATATCAAGTGGCTGGAATCTATTAGGCCAATATTTTAAAACAAAAAACTACACTACACTAAGACACTTAAGTCTAAATAATTTCGTCGAATCGCGCTAAAAAGTAAATAAAAATTTACTAGAAAAAGTATCAAATTATAAAAAAGATGAAGCTACAAGCAAAAGTCAAAATCAAAATAGTACCGACGTTGAAACACGTTTTTGAGTCTAAATTTATTATTATCTTCTCACAATGCACTGAAAGCTAAAACTGTAGACGAAATATTATTAAACTAGAAACACGTTCTGTGAAACGAAGTATAATATGTCCGATTGCCACGCTATATAGCCCAGCAGCTGCGTATAAGGGAAGTAGGTGCAAACAGGGCGCAATTATCTATCACGGGGGCCGAGTTGTAGTCAATTTTGTCCCAAAATTCGTTGCCAATAACTTGCCATGCCAACAGGGGTCGGCAGAAGAGAAATTTAAATGACACCCTCGGATAGCCTGGGCCCAAAAATAGGGGGTAAGTGCAAACCACGCACAGTTATTTTTTTACGGGGACCGAGTTAAACCGCTTTGAAGTCCCCATAGGCCGTAATGCAAAATTTTTAAAAATTGGGGTAAAATAGGAGAAAAATTTATCAGATTTTTATCCCAAACAAACAAACTCAAACCCTACGGACAACTTTACTGTGCAAAATTTCATCAAGATCGAATCACATTACAAGCCGTAGGAGTGTTTACAGACGGACAGACAGAATGAAAGAATGGCATAAGTGATTTTATAATCTGTCCCATGCTATGCTATAGCAATGGGACAGATAATTATGAAAAAAACACGCTACAGAAAAGTTAAAAACAACCAGATAATGTTCATATGAACACGAAGTCTGTCCAATGCATTCCGATAGTTTACAGTATATGGCCGTACAAGTATAATCAGCTGGTAGAAAAAAATCAAACAGTTTAATTTCAAATTGTAGAACAGCAATGATCCTTTCATCTCTTTCTATTATTTTAACTAAACAATAAACATTGTCAGTCATGAGACCATTTGATTTCTCAGCAACACTTTACTATAAATGGTCCATCGTCACCATGCGTCTATCTTGCACCGTTGCGGAGATATGGCGCCTGAAATATTGGACTCACGGACGTGGACACAAAAAGAAAGAAAGAAACGGGGAAAAAGAAAGAGTAAGGGGAGGGAAAGAAAAGGAAAAAGGAAATAAAAAGAAAAGGGAAAGGACAAAGGGGAAAGGGATTAAGCATACGTCGTATACCGTACTATCTCAACACGAGGCTACTCTAAGGTATCGGCAAAGATGCTGATTGTCGTTCTAAGTCAAGCACAGTGAAGTCTGATAAGCACGGTAATCCAAACGGCTAATGACACTGCCTGACGCTAAAGGAAAGAAGGATGCGGGATAATTGAGAGACTAGATGAGGAGGCAGCGATCGCCGCTGATACTGCTAATAAGAAAGCTAACGACAGTCGTGGTACGATCTTTACTCACAGCTCAACTAGTCCTCCTTCAGTTACCGGCAACTGCAACGAAAGCTAAAAAACTGACACATTTCAACTGATGTGAACAACTGTGCGAATTTTGACTATTAATTCGTTATTAACCTTGAAACAGTATCAAAAACGGACGCTAAAAACATATTTTTTTGGGTGCTGAGAGCGCGGCGCATTGGGACTAACTGTTAATCGCGCCTTTTAAGTCATCTTACTTACTTACTTACGATTCGCACCACGGCGGCCCCCTCCTAAATACACCACTGCTCAGAGTCTTCTTGTAAGTTGCATGTATCTGTGGGAACGGGACCCGACTGGCCCCGGATGTGAAAGGCCACTGGGTGACCGTCGGATGGTCATATGATAACAATGACTGAGCCGATGTCAAGTGGCTTACGTTTGCACTTGGAGTAGTAGTTGCCGTCGACGTTCAGCAGCGATTTATTGCCGTAGTTCTCGCCAGAGGGCGCCATCATCGTCACACCGGACAGACGACGCATATCTGCCGACGCCCTTCTGCACAAACCGGAAAATTATTATTTGCACGCTGCTCTAAAGTAGGTCAAATAATGACGCCGAATACTTCAGTTTTATAGTCTCGAAAATAGCACCTTTCTCAGGCGAAGATAGTTAATTCATACAACATATGTGAAAATACTATTTTCGTGACTAAAAGGGCACTGCGACAGTGCAAACAGCAGCCAATCTATGTCAATTTTTGCCTTTATACCCTATCTTGCAAAGGTAAAAAAATCCGAAAATCCTATCCTGGATCGACGCCGATCCGGATCAGCACCAACATCTTACCACGTCTAAGGTGGATAAAGTTTATTTTCACTGAAAATTTGAGCCAAATCCGTGTGTAACTGTTTGTATAATCTTGACAACAAACAAACCAATAAACAGACAAACAAATGGACGTCGGGTGTGACATAATCTCCGCCATCGTTAGCGAAAGTAAATAATGCACAAGAAGGTTCAACTGACCGACAATCGATGACGTCATGGTCGGGAATCTCGTTGACCATTTTGGCCAGTCTCTGTCGTTCGATCTGCTCCAGCATGTCGTGTAACAGCTCCATAAGCTTCGTGAACTGAAACGCGGCAAAATACAAGACATGACGACGGTTTAACGTAATATGACGTTCAAAATTAGTTTATACGTAACAAAGGCGCCGATTACAGCGTCTGGTAGACATAATGTAGACAATTTCAGCCACCGAAATAAAATGCGCCTAAATCTTTGGGCTTCAATCGCAAACAAACATCAAACCCATGTTATACTAGCTGAAATTACGTCGTAGGTCTATAGTTCCAAGCCAAAATACTGGTCTGAAGCTGACAAATTAGGACCTAATTATTAGGCGTAGGCCTAGGTTGGAAGGCTTCGAATAAAAGACTCAACGTTTTGCTGAAATCGCGTCGTTGGCTAAAAAAATTAGGAACAAAAAGTTGCAATTTCCCACTCACGTCAAAATTTCAATTTTTGCCCCTAAATTTTCCAAAAATGACGAGTTTTTAGCCCAAAAAAATTCTATTTGTGAGAAATATATCCGACAGCATGAAATTTAGGGCTACTCTGTTCTCCTTCCTGCCGTCACAATGCTAATGGCGAGAACAGATAAATGCATTCTTGTTAATTTGTGGACGAGTCGCGTGATACTGGCCACTGGCGTAACAAAAATCTGTCTGTGGGGGGCACCTGGAGTTGAAATGCAAGGACAGGTGTTCCCTCTCCACTGAAAAAGAAGTATGGAGAAGGGGCTGTGCGCCCTCTACAGAACATTTTTGGATTTTGTGTGAAAATGAAGCGCCTTTGTGCATTTTGGACACTATTTTGAGTAACTAAATAGGCTTCTAAGTGGGAAAGGGGACATGGCCCCAGTGCCCCCCACTCACACTCTGTGGCTGCGCCAGTGATACTGGCACTGGTGTTTAGTAATTATTACCTCCGCCAAAATTTTTGTTTGTCTGTCTGTTTGTTTGTTTGTTTGTTTGTTTATTTGTTTGTCTGTGTGTCAGCAAAGTTATGGACGGATTTTTCTAAAATTTTGAGGGTATGTTGGGCATAGCACAAACTACCAGTAATTCAATTTCGGGGGTGATCCGGCAGGAATCCTGGATTCTGGATCACTATGAAATTTTTGTTACCATTGTGTTAAAGCGGGCATAAGGGAACCGCTGCAAAAATGAAGATGGTGACGCTACCTGGCGAATAGCATTGCTTTGGCGGAGGTACCTGTGGGCTATGACTGCTTTCTAGTTTTCGAGTTGTGAACCTGCTCGAGTGAATATCCGGGGCTGATTGTGAGAGGTATCAGAGACGGCATCACTCTTGTCGCCAGCAAGTTGTGCGTCAAGCCAAACTTCCGGTCGCTCTGCAGGTGCCTGTAAATGGCTACACATCAATACAACACAATTTATATGTTTATGGCTCCAAAGTCACTTTACAGTCAGCTATAAGAAAGAGACGGAGAACAGATGATTTTAAACTTTGGTCTTATAATTATGTTTAGAGTAATGTGTTAGCAGAAACGTTGTCCGGCTTCGTACATTATGAAAGTAAAAAAGTAAGTAAGCACGGCACTGAAAAAAATTGTTCGAGAAAGTTGAAACCGGGAAACCAAATATCCGTCGTCAAACTGCATCAAGATGCACCAAATGGTATGTCAAATTTCGCAAATTTTCAAAGAGTAATGATTCCAGACCGCCATGTACTGAGGTCTTTGCCTCGAAAAAAAGCAAAAGATATTGAAAAAATACAAATAAGGAAAAAATAGAAAAAACAGAAAATTGGAGGATAAACTATAC
>Ga0209367_1000205_pt1 | contig 48986 bp, 32 predicted proteins | sample WorMetLIZISLAND2_FD_187412 | JGI IMG/M metagenome (GOLD analysis project Ga0209367, IMG submission 187412) | Marine gutless worms symbiont microbial communities from Max Planck institute for Marine Microbiology, Germany - Olavius geniculatus... ... | reverse complement strand
ATCTTGCTGTTAGCACTGGAAAATTGCTAGAGGTAGATCGGGTAGATACATTATTGGGAAGATGGTAGAATTTATATGCCTGGAAGACGTAGAAGGTCTACAAACCATGCCACGACACTGTCACGTATATAAATCAGAGTCTATCTCGAGCCAAAGCTGTTTTTTGTAACACGGACTTAGAACTATAGTGCTTTTGAATAAATTTTATTTAAAGCTTGGTAATTGATAACATTTCAGTTTTAACCACAGTCTTAGCAATGCAGTGAAGAAGAAATGTGGCTGCATTCTTACATTAACAACGAGATAAATGTAATTAGGTAAATGGCGATCTATCACTAGTAATTTTCTGCTCTCTAGTGCGAGATCGCCGATCTACTGCTAGCACTGACCTTTTTATATTATCCATGTAATCAGTCCACCATAAACTCCAGAGTCCAGATTAGTTTTCTTTTATTAATTTATGTCTTAGTGTTGATATTTCCCGAGTCTGGCCACGGCATTTTTCTGGCTGTTGTCTTATTCGTTATTGGTTATTATTGTATTATTGTGTTTATGGGTAGGTAATTTCTGCCTGAATGGTAATTTGGGCACACATAAGGTGATCCCAGCTTACCAAGCGGGCTGACTTTACCACTGGACGAATTAATGATAATATCCATGTAATAAATGCATCATAGGCCTAAACTCCAGAGTCCAGATTGTTTTTATTAGTTTGTCATACTCTTGATATTTCCCGTGGGCTGAATTTACCGACTGTGCTCAGTATGCTGACATTATGTGACTAATTAAAGCATTTTTACTGGTTGCATTATTCATTATCCTTCAGTATTGCATCACGATGTTTGAATTCGAAAACGCGTATACCAGCAAAGAACATGATCTTGTCGTCGATCTTGTCGAAGATAATGGGGTCACAACCTTGACCTTTTGGGGTCACATGACGTCATCGGTCACGTGACCATTCGACTTCCGGGGGTTGACTTTCTATGGGTGGTAAATAGTGACCATGCATCCACCTGGCACCGTTATGGAGATATGGCACCTCAAATATTGGATGCACGGACGTGGACACGGAAAGAAAGATGGAAGAAGGGAAAAAGAAAGAGGAAGGGAGAGGGGAAGGGAAGGGGAAGGGAAATGGAAAGGAGAAGGGAAAGGAAAAAAGGGGAAGGGGGAAAGGTAAAGGAAAGGGGAAGAGGAAGAAAAAGAGGAAGGGATAGGGGAAGGAAAAGAGGAAGGAAAAAAGAAGGGAAAGGGAAAAAGAAGGGGCAAGGGAAGGTAAAGGGAAGGGGAAGCGGAAGGTAAAGAGAAGGGGAAGGACAAGTGGAAGAGGAAAGGGCAAGGGAAAGGGGAAAAGGAAGGAAAATGGGGAAGGGGAAAGGGAAGGTGGAAGGAAGGTAGCTTAAGAAAAGTTGGTCGCACGCACAGATGCACGGACGCTCAGGTGATTTTATATTCTGTCCAATGCTATGCATTGCATTGGAGAGACAATAATTCTAGCAGTAGATCGGCGATCTTGCTGTTAGCACTGGAAAATAGTTAGAGGTAGATTGGGTAGATACATTATTGGGAAGATGGTAGAACTTATATGCCTGGTAGAAGGTCTATAACTATAAACCGTGCCACAACACTGTCAGGTATTTAAATCATGCTTATTAATTATTATTTCAGAGTCCATTTCAAGCCAAAGCTGTTTTTTGTAACACAGGCTTAGAACTATAGTGTTTTTGAATAAATTTCATTTAATGCTTTGTAATTGATAATATTTCAGTTCCAACCACAGTCTTAGCAATGCAGTGAAGAAGAAATGTGGCTGCATTTTTACATTAACATTGAGATGAATGTAATTAGTTAACTGGTGATCTACCGCTAGTAATTTTCTGCTCTCTAGTGCGAAATCGCCGATCTACCACTATTGCTGACCTTATTATTTATGATTTGTTGTCTGTGTTACAAGGGGGCAGCTTGCTAAGTCAAAGGTTCGATAGTCCAAAAGTTTTATGGTTCTATCCTATACACTTCAATCTTCACATTTCCTTTTAACTAGGGTTAGGGTTAGTGAAAATGCATATTGCAGTATGCAATATGCAAAGTATGACTTTGGGGTCGTTCATAAATGACGTCACGCACCGAGAGGGTGAGGGGGGTTCACAATATTGTGATGTGTGACGTAGGGGGAGAAGGTGAAAGGTTGCGTGACGTCACACACGTCACATCTGCGGCAGGGTCTGGCCAGAAAGTCGTAGATGATAGCACTAGTACACAGGATATCATTTCTACATATCAGAATTTTGATATTATTATGCTTACTGTTGCAAATGTTCCTATTCATAAAAAAATTGTGTTGTGTTTGAAACTTATATAGATCTGTAGGCTACACTACAGACTGCAAGGATGGGGGGTTAGAAGTTTGTGATGTCATAAGCAGCGTGATGAAACGTGACGAAGGGTGGATGGATGGTTTTTTTCCCCTAAAATTGCATGATTTCATTTATGGACAACCCCTTTCGGATTGTCAAACCTTTGGACTATTGAACCTCTAGAATAATCTAGAGTCTAGATTCACAGCTGTGTTACAAAGTGACATGTGTGTTTAGTTGACTGTCACGGTCAGAATTGCTTACAATTCCAGCAATGTATAAAGGTAACAGAATCAGTCATTTAAGATTGTGAGATACCAGGTGAGATTCTCATTAGGTCCACCAAATTCACCAAAGCTATCAATGCCGACAGAACTGGTGGTGTAACACAAATGCTTTCAGAAAAAACTGCTGGAGAAACACTTATCACTGATGTTTTTGTTGGGATGAGTTAATTGTAAGCTTGCTGTGACTAGCATTGTCATTCTACGTGTTTTGTTACTGGAATTATGTGTTTTGTGCTTTCCAGTAACAGGCTCGTCTGTTGATGGTGCTGACCTGAAGCTGGCATTTGCTGCGCTGACTACTGTTTTACTAGAAGCAGCAAAACTTGATAAAGATGAACTCTCTTTAAGGTGCTTCTTTTTATTGCCAATATGTTATGACGGTAATATAATGTGTGCAGTTTGCTAGTTACGGGTTTGCATATGTTGCTGGGTACAGTGGGACTTGTTTTCTGGGGCACTGCTCTGATGCCATGTACAGGATGGGCCAAAAAGTAAGCTATTCCACTTTGTCCATATCTTTGCTAAATACTAATCAATTTTCACAATTCTTCACTATTGGACTCTGCAAAAAATTTGATAAAAGGTAAAAGGTGAAGATAGTCAATTTGTATAGCGCATCGTTGCATTAGTGCATTAGCGCTTTCGTCTGACCAGAGCCGCCGGCCACCCAGCCGCTGCGTGCAGCCTGCAAACACAGGCTAACGCAGCGGCCAGTCCAAGCAGCCCCAGTCAGCTGTACCAAGGTCCCCACCTTCCGTAACCCATATAATGGGTTACTACTTATTTAACCAACCTCGGAGGGATGGCAGGCTGAGTTGGCCTTGTTGGTTGACTGATAGCGGACGCTTTACCCTCAAAGTGGTCACACGGCCATCCATCAGTCTAGCGCAGGATAGGGACAGTTTGCCGGCCATGACCGACATTCTAACCACTATGCTACGCCACCAACTGTTACTCAGTGGCATGCACACTACACTTATCTTTTTTTATGTCGCTTCACTACCTTGTAAAATATAAATATCCAAAAACATACGATATTTACAGATGGACAGAAGGTCTAATGGTAAACTTTTTTTAAAGTATTTAACTTAAATGTTAAAATATGAGTTATAATAAGTGTCACAAACATTGGAGGACATAATTAAACATTTAAAAAAAAATTTCAACCATTTTACTGTGCACTATTTTTTAATGTATGTCACTAATGCTGGTTGATGGCTGCAATCTTGCTCAGTTAACTGCATGAGCATACATAGCGATGTATTTCAATTGTTTGGCTCTACAAGCTGTGCAGTATTTTTTGAAACATGAAGACATACTCCATAGCTAAACCTAAAATTTTTTGACACTTTTTATAACTTATATTTAACATTTTGTCTTCATTCTTTGAACATTTACCACTCGACCTTATTTCCATTTGTAGATAATGTACTTTTTTGGATATTTGTATTTTACAAGGTAGTGTAGCGACATAAAGGTGTGGTGTGCATGTCACCGAGTAGCAAATTTCTTCCAGAGTCTACTGGTGAAAAAGTTGTGGAAATTTGTCAATATTTAGCAAAGATATGGAAAAAGTACAATAGCTTACTTTTTTGATCCACCCTGTAGATCTTGACAAGAGTTAAACCCCAGTCACCTGGTTGTTTATATGCCATGAAGTTATGTGGATTTTATACTGTGGCAAATGTTATGGGCTGATAATGCACTTTATCCCATGCTGCTGATTTAATGGAGTTTTGAGGTCATCTTTGGTTTGTAATCATGCTGCATGCCCATTCATGCAGTTGCTTTGAAAATGACTCTTCATCATAGACATTTGCTTGTTTGTCTTTTGCATATTACTGGTAGCAGAATTAGTCTTTGTTTTCTATGACATGTGTGATTACTGTTGTGATGTAGGACCTTGTATGTATAATGGATCAAATGAATTTAGAGTGTTGCATGATTTGTGATCATAATTTAGTCATACACTGTGAGGCTTAAAAACACACCAAAAAGTTATCGATCATAACATGAAGGCAGATTATCTGATTTTAATAATTCTTGGTACAACTATTCCAGACACAACTTGCCATCAAACGGTTACTCAAGTTTCCACTTCACACAACATATGCTTCTGCACTACCTAAGGAAATTAAAACACATGAAATCAGTGCTAAAATGAACAAAAAAACGCCAAAAACCATCCGTGACATTACTGATAGGAACTTGGAGATGGGTAACGAGATTGATGGGTAACGAGATTTATACAGTTTGTGGTATAAACATTTCTGACATAACTGGCCATTAAATGGCCATTCAAATTCGCAGCTCTCCTAACGTCTGTTGCTGCACTAGCTGGGGAAACAGAACCAGTGCAACATGAGATAAAAAAAGAAAAACATCAGTAAGTTTAATGATTACAGATACGTAACAGCTCTGATCACAGTCCATTTGACAGTATTTGCAGTGTTATGCAGCAGCAAGTTTATGGGACACTGTTTAAAAATATCAATGAACTCAAAAAGCGACTGGTTGAAGTCTGAAGCAGAACATGATCCACGCTGCTATCACTGAATGGAGAATGCATCTTCCTGCCTGTGTTTGCACAAATGGCCGATATTTCGAATATTGCACAACTAAACACTTCGATAAACTGTCAACCAAAGTGCTAGAAATTTGGAAAAAATGTGCATTAGTTTAATTAAATAATGATATTGCATTGAATAAAGATGTAATATTTTGCTTGTTTTGTTGTCCCCAGGTAGTGCAGAAACAGATGTTGGGTGAGGTGGGAAACTTACTGGCCATTTGATGGCCAGTTGTGTCTTGAATATGTGTACCAAAAATTACTATAATTGGATAACTCTTTTTCAAGTTATGGTAAAAAAATTTGGTGTGTTTTTTATGCCTCGCAGTGTAGTATTACTAACTCGGTATGTTTTGACTAATGTTTGTGACAGTCACGTACTAGAGGAGTGCAATATAGATGCAAGTCGCTGTGCACATGTCACAAATTCGTATCTGGTATGCTTCCATGATTACAGTTTGACGTCTGTTTTTCAGTTGCTTTATACATTTTGCCACAGCTTAGAGAGAATTATTAGAGTGTAATCAGGAGAGTGCATTCTAGACCATGCTGAAACGTACTTATTTTTTGACTGTGATCAGTGAGCGTGTGTTCTACATGAGACATGCATGTGATAAACAGACAGGAGATGGGTTTTAATTATCATGCTTGACTGGAGTGAGATAATGGGTGCTTATAACACTGTGGTGAGAGATAGAAGGACGAAGTGAGTCATGAAATAATGTGCCCACCTACTGATTTAAGTCAGAAATTGTTTGATGAATCACTGTGTAGCAGAATGTACGAGGGGCATTCAAAAAGTTTTGCAAGTCAATATGTTAGACTGAAAAACTGTTCAAAATCTATACACTAATAAAAATCATATCTTTTCCGAAGTCATAGGAGCTTAAAGTTCATGTGATGTCATTGTAACTTATGATGTCGTAAAGCGTTTTATATCTGTTCTGCAGCCAAGTTTCCACCACAGACTAGAGTCGTTCATTGTTTGGATAGCAGACACCACTAAGAAAATTTTCCAAATTTAGAAACATAATAGTTACTGCAAGTAATACCCCTGCTGTGTGCACTTGCAGGGTGGTCTATTTGTATGAGGCCAGAGTCATGAAAAGCTTGCTAGGTAATTGTAATTTTGGGAATGGACTGCAGTGCCAGATTTAGGGGAGATCTGCAGGGCTCGTTCTCAGGCCCCCACATATCAGGGCTTTCCAGGGTGTATCTTCTAAAAATTGTTTAACCTGTCACAAAGATGACGGATATCATTAACTGTTAACTTTTCAGTAAAATTTTACTGACAGTGTCAAATCTTGACATGACATCATTATGGCCAGCACAGATTTCGGTTCTGTGTATTGCAAATGACAAATTCATGAACGTATTTGTCATGGCTTTCACAAAATCACATATTATGGGGCCTAACTGTTTGTAAATTTGGCTGCAGAATGGAGAATTATCGTGCGTAATTTGGTGCTGTTTACGTTAGCACTCCAAAGCATATCTGTTCAACGCTTTGTAAATTACAATGATGTCACATCCGTTTTAAGCTTATATGAGTATGTGAGATATATAACGTTTGTGTACAGATTTTGAAAAGTTTCTTAGTGTAATATACAGGGGCCTATTGAGTTGCAAAATTTATCATAACTTTCCTCATACATATAGGTTTTTCATGGCTGGCACAGATTATGCCTGGAATTCATGCACATATTTGTCAGGGCTATCATAAAATCACATGTCCCAGGGCCTCATGTTGGAAAATCCGGCTGTAGACTGGAGAATTGTCATGCAACTGCGAGCCCAATTTTACGCTGTTTGCGCAGGCAATCCAAATTGTTCTGCTTTAATGCTTTATGACGTCACAAATTACAACGACGTCACATTTGCTATAAGCTCGTATGAGCTTGGGAGAAATACGTGTTTTATCGGAGTATAGATTTTGGAAAGTTTTTTAGTCTAACATATCGACTGTTTGATATTAATGGTCCACCCATGAAGTGCAGTATTAGTTGTCGCATATGTAGGATACGTTATGTGATGTTTTGGGACTGATCGTGGCGACCTTGGTTGATGGCTAAACGTTCTGATCGTTTTGTTTATTATATTAAAAATACTAATTATTGCAACTAAACGTACTGCAAGTTCTGAAACGAACATTTTACCAGTGAAAGGCAATGTTTTTTGTGTGTCTGCTGATCCCTTAGGATTTTTGCAAGAAGTTGGTACAAAAGCCTGTTATGCCTATTGATTGATAAACCACTTATTTTATTTATTGTGTAGCATAAAGAATCAAGAAATGTTAAGCTGTTGAGGGAAATTAATATAAATATAAATATAATCAGTTTATAAAATATAATCAGTTTGCTGATTTGTCTGTTTGTTTAGCAATACAAAGAGCATCTAAGAAGCAATCTTGCAAGGTCTGTAATACCTTTTATAGATTTGCAGTAAATGTATTCATTATCAACAGTAATGTTCTCAGTACATTTTTAGAATCAAAATTAATTTGCTTGTGATTCTGTTCACCAACATTTGATATCAGCTAACAGAGATGGGAAGCATTTTGCATTGATCTTTGTTATTATGTGTCTTAATAGATGGCAAAACTTGCAGTAAGTTTTGTTTAGTGATCGGCGATGATTGTATCCATTAGGGTTGGCTGTGACGTTCCACGTATTGTTGACATTGACTGGAGACTGGATTACTGCATCAAGGTATGTCGGACGAATATTATCAAATTTCGTCTGTCTAATCTGTAGGTTTGTCTTCATGGTGACTAACTGATAGATCTCTCCATTATGAACTAGCAGTTTAGCCTTGGCAGGCTGCATAAGTTTTGAAACAGCTGGCAACTTTGTGGCAAGCCATCAGCATGATGATAGGCTTCTGCTCATAATAAATACTTTCCATGTGTCATGCAAAAAGGGCTTAATCAAATGCACAACAAGCCGCACAAGTTTCAAGAGAATACTGTAGTATCCATCCCGATTTCAGGAGAATATTATAGCACCCACCCCGACAAACTCAAAATGGCTGTAAGTCACAAATAGTCGTCTTTTTATAACAAGCATTTAAATCTTATCTTAAGTTTGTCAATCTGCCTGTCGCATGAACCTGCCCGCCAAACCTCTGAATCTGATGAAACAGTACAAAATTTGTTCATACTGTGTACAGTACACGTAATACAGTTATTGAATGCTCCAGATAAAATGTGCTATACAGGTGCTTTAGCTAGTATGCTGACTGTTACCCGTCTGATGTTGGAGATTAATTCTGTGCGAGTCTTTTCAGGTGCTGTAGTTTGATATCTTGTTTGTGCAGAGCAATGACGTAGAACGTGACGGACAACCCATTTTTCTCGTCAAACTTAAAACTGAAGTATGTTGTTGAAATGTGTACTGCAGTGCAGTCTTTCATTCCGTCTGTTACTTAATCATGTGCATATTTGTACAGACTAGTTAGTTGCACCAATGGAAGACATGCATAGCATTACATTTTATTATTATGTATAAGCTGCTGCTAAATTAGAGACAGTTCTGCAGAGAAGAAGACTTAAAGTCCAAGTCGCACGAAAAAATGATATTGGCTAAATGTGTGTAGAATGTAATGCTAATTAATAATAAGCTGATCAGTTGAAATAAAAACATCGCTTTTCATCAGTTTCAATATAATTAATAATGTTGTGCGAATGGAATGATGTCACGAACAACGCTTTGTTTATAGCGTGTATTGTAGCGTGCGAGAAAGTTAACACACCGTGAGCTAGCCATAGCGTTGATGCAACACATGCTCAGAGAGGGGAACTCGCTTGCCTTCCGGAAGCGAAGGTCGGAATCTGTCGGCATTGGTGCAATGGAAAGGGCATACAGTCAGCCTATTTTCGGTATGACAGCGACTTCTCGAAATGCAAGCTCGGTACCGTGCTCCAGCGATGCTGCTAGCGTTCAAATTCTGTCGAATGCTACATTGATGCTAATAGTTGTTTGTGACGTCACAGTTTTGTCACATTTGTCCACTTTAAACATTATTTTTACAGTATAAAGACAATACTGGCAATAGGAAGATTATTAAATATTGACAAATTAACATTTGATTAAGCCAATTAGCACTTTATAACAGTTACATAAACTGATGCGACTTGGAATTTTAATGTCATAATAAATATTGTTATCATGCATGAACTTGCATTATTATGCCAGAATTTTGTTGTGGCACACTAATAAATGTAATAACAAAAAGTGCTCTGAGTTGCTCTTGTTTCATTGCAGTATTGGTGACAATAAATCTATGGTTTAATTTCAGGTACCAGGCAAAGACGGTTTGACTGATGTTCAGCTGACCTGCAGCCGTGACCAGTTACAGGCAGGTTTTACTGTTGTCTAACAGTAATGTTCGAGCTATTGTCATGGTTGTTGTCCGTCTGTCACGGATGTACCCTGGCTAACGGGTAGGTCGCAGGGGAAAACTTTTTACACGAATAATTAGCCATGTGTGTTAAACTCGGGCGTGCAACATTTCAGCCATCTAGTGCAAGGGGAACATTTTCAAATTTTGTGTGGGCTGAATGGAGGGGGTAGGAAATTCAATGGAAAACTGGCCATATCTCGGAAACTGTGAGAGGTACGTCCAAGGTTACTACTCATCAGTCACTAATAGGAAATGACATATGCCTTTTCAGATGAGATGAAAGTCATCGACCTTGGATGACCTTGAAGGTCACTGACAACCAGTACGGTGGGCTATTTTAGCGACAGTTGGGCTTCTCGTTTTGAATGTTGTAAGACCATGTATTCAAGTTTTACTACAAAGCAATTTACGTTAAATGTGTGCTCAAAACTGTGCATGTAATTTCATGGCTTTAGTGCCATAGGGTGTTGAAACCATTTATGCATCATTACACTTCATTGTAGCACGTCTGTTTGCTGCTTTCAGCTTTCTATTCCAGTAAAACAAAACGAAATCACCTTGTAGGTATATCACATTATATTCTGCTATTTTGGTGCATGATTTATCACCGTTGTACAGGGTTGGCCATAAAAAACGTGGCACTTTACTTACTTTTGTCCATATCTTTGCCAATTATTGATCGATTGTCAAAATTTCTTCATAGGCACACTCTGCAGACAATTTGTAATAATGTGATTATTATATATCCCACCACACAGTAAATGCATCTCTATGCTACCTTGTGAAATATCAATGAAATATGCATATATAACAATGATAAAGTTTTCTTGTAAAATTAAAAAAAAACACTTCAGACCAACATTGCAGAGAATGGTCTGTATGACACTCAACTTGTGGGTCTAACACAGTCTAGTGTCATACGGATCATTCATCGCAATGGTTGTCTGAAGTGTTTTTTCATTTACCTAAATTTTTGTCATTATTGTTAGTTATATTTCACAAGGTAGTGTAGGGACACGTTTACCATATGGTGGGACATATAACAATCACATTGTTGGAAATTGTCTGCAGAGTGCACCAGTGAAAGAATTTTGAAAATCGGTCAATAATTGGCGAAGCTATAGACAAAAGTAGAGTGCCACGTTTTTTATGGCCCACGTTGTACAATATTATGAACAAAGTAACATTCAGAATTCATTAGTTGCTACACAGGAATATTTTGTAAAATTCTTGTCAAGTGTGAGAACTGTTTGTCGGTACAGGATTTGGTGGGGAAGCTTCGTGATGCCTGCAAAAGCCTTGAACGAACTGCGCAGATGTAACTGCTGTTACCTGAGACAGCGACGTCCAGTGGACAGCTTCTGAACTGTTTAACACTGAATGTCATTAGCTACACGTTAGCACTATGTACTGGTGTAATCTTTTTTTCAGTATGTCATATTTGTGACTAGTGAAAATCATTTATACAGATATTTCACAACTGTGTGTCACCTCAGTGCAAAGCACAGTAGTCATATTTTGCCAAATCGGTATCGGTCATTCCTGTTTTCTGTATTATATGTAAATGGACAACTATTACTCACGGAACATGTTAGGCAAAATGAAGAAGGTGCAGTTGCCACTTTTAATATGTCAGTGCTCAGAATAACTACATAAATAATAGAGAACACAGTTCTCCACCGAAAATGGGGGTCACCCCGAGTGAGGGTGCTAAATGAGAGGGAGGTGGGAAAAATGTGATTTTTTAGCCAATAAGTCACTGTATCTCAATAACGGTGCGAGATAGGGCCTAGATTACTATTATTCACTAATAGGTTACACTGGCTCTCGATTGCCACTGAACTCTATGACTTTGGCTGACAGTGAATGCTAAAATAGGGGTTTTTATGTATTTTTTGGCGATTTCGGACTGTGAGACACGAGACACATTTCAAGAGCAAATTGCGCCGAAACCAATTGATATAGACATAAAGAATCTGCATATGAAATTTTCAGCATTGAACATAAATTTTGACGGTCCAAGTCTCGATTTTCTATAGGCTCAAGGAAACCTGTGAACAATGGCATCAAAGAGTGGTACCCCCGCAAAAGTCGGTATTTTACCGTTGTTGGCCAGTCTTTCATGAAAACCGTTGCAGATAGGCATGGGCATGCTGCATATCTCAGCAAGCACTAGTGACGAGCTTTTCAGTCGTATCAACACTGATGACTTTGAAAGACCCTAAGCTTCCAAAATAAGGAGTTTTTATTGATTTTTGCGATCTTCAGCTGCAGCGCACACTCCAAAATGAACTGCGATGAAATGGCTGGAGATAGACTGACAGTTTGCGAACGGGAACTGCTATAGGCTTTCACGCGTTTCGTGAGCATTAGCTCAAATTTCTTGTGTTGCAATACACCATAAACTGCATTCTCAGACGTGTGGGTCCCTTTGTGTGGTCGCCTAACACGTGCTAACATGCCTAAATGCGTCTCTGACCATGTTGACTATTTGCACAAAATACAAAACAGAATGACAATTAAAAAAACTGCCGAGCCTCTTGCCCAATCATCGCTACTGCAACAGTCAATTCACGAAGAAAATGTCTAAAACACTGCGCTGTTATTCCAAGAATGTGATATCGTCCATGAGAAACAGGATATTGTACAGCAGAGGTCGTGGTGACGGAGATAAGATGGTGAAAGACTGTCGGTCGACATCCACTGCAGTACTGTTCTCACACACACACACCAGTATTACACTGTCAATAATTTACTGTTTACTTCGCTACTACGATTACTGCTTTTGCTTGCTATTTACAGACCTGCTTTTCTGGAAATACTCTGGTTTTAGGCCAAAGCCTTGCTCAGTGCTACAAAGCATTTTTACATGCTGCTTGCAGTCCTGCCTTTGCTGCTGTCATTTCAGTTTACAACTAGAAATGTAATACTCCGTATACAATTTTTAGCCGACCATACTTAAGTAACGGTTGAGCTTATGGTATGGTTGTCGTCTGTGTCACAGACGTATTGAGGTTAAATGGTGCGAGATAGGGCCTGAGTTGCTATTCATCACTAATAGGAAGTCACATACGCCCTTTCAGATGAAATGAAAATCATCAACCTTGGATGACCTTGAAGGTCACTGATAACAAGTATGGTCAGCTATCCTATTGTGACAGCTGGGCTTCTTGTTTTACATAATCTTGCACCAATTCTGTTGCCACATTCAACAAGAAATTTAAGCTAATGCTCATGAGACGCGCGAAAGCCTATAGCAGTTCCGGTTCAGTAGTTTAGCTGAAAATTGGGGTGTTCACGCTAAGTTAATATACAAATACCAAATTCTCTATCTGGATTGTATAACGACAGTAGCGTGTCGCCACCTTGTGAATGATATAGACTTGTGTCGCAGCCCGAAATCTCCAAAAAAATCCATAAAACCCCCTTTTTGGCGTTCAAGGTCATTGAATTCGGCGCCAATCAAAAGCCAGTATATGACTTCCTATTAGTGATTAATAGTAACCTAGGCCATATCTCGCACCGTTACTGAGATACAGTGACTTATTGGCCAAAAACCACAAATTTTGACCACCCCTCTCTTTTAGCATCCTTGTTCGGGGAAACGCTTTACAGTTCGTGAAACTAGAATCTTCCGAGCAGCCAACAGTGAAAATTTGGTAATTCTAGCTTGCGCCATTTTTGACTGATCCACCCGTGTGATGGACAGACAGACAGAATTGTGATGGCTAAGACGCACTGAAAGGAGTAGCTGCTTTCGCGCATAAAAACACAGGCTACATGCCCAGATATTCTGATTACGGAGTGAAAGTACTACTTAGACTAGTTTAATTGCTAAAGTCATTGTAAAAACAGGTAAAACATGCAACTTCTTTGCATAATACAAACTATCTGAAGGAGACAACTACATGAAATAAACCATGTGAGCTAATGTTGCAGTTTTTTTTTAAATTTCAGACTAATGAAAATCACAGTGTTGCACAGCTAACAAAAAAATGGGCAATGTCATTATTATCGTTATTCACAACATTTTCTGTAACTAGTATCCAAAGCTGAATATATACAGTGACACATGAGTAGCGAAATATGCAAAACATGCAGAAATGTCCAAATAGCAAAAAAAACTAATAGCTAGACAAAAATGCAAACAAAAAAACAACAACAATAGTCACAGAAGTGGAATGGTAGGGCCTATAACTACACCGTGTCTCAAAAAAACATCCCCAACATTTTTGACTGTAACTTTGAAACCAATTAACAGATTTTGATAATTTTTGGTACAAATATTCCTGACACAACTTGCCATCAAATGACTATTTAGTTGCCCACCTCACCCAACGTTTGTTTCTGCATCCCTAGGGGGTTGGTGAAGTCAAGAAGTGACTGGTACAGCCTGGATTGGTCTGGAGCAGAACTTTATCGATACTGCTGTCAATGAATGGAGAAGCATCTCCTTGCCTGTGTTCACATAGTCGGCCAACACTTCAAGCAATTTTACTACAGGCAGTTGAAAAATAGACAACTGGATGAAATGTCAGCCAGAGTGTCAGAAATGTGAACAAAATGTGTTTTTACACGTTATGGTAATTAAGCAATCACATCACATTGGATAAAAGTGATACTTCGCTCGTTACGCTTTCCCCAGGTAGCGCAAAAACAAACTTTGGGTGAGGTGGGAAACTGAACGGTCATTTGATGGCAAGTTGTGTCAGGAATATTCGTGCCAAAAATTATCAAAATCTGGTAATTGGTTTTCAAGTTACAATCGAAAATGTTGAGTATGTTTTTTAAGACACAGTGTTTGTAGTAGTCGTAGAAATGATCCCTCTCAAAAACGCAGTCAAATTGATTCTCAAGTCGTAGTAGTAGTAGTCGAGTTGAGTCGAGTCTCTACTCCAGTTGACTCAGTCGAGTTGACTTGACTCAACTCAACTGGGGTCAACTCTCGACTCGACTCGACTCTTGACTCAACACATACTCTCGACTCGACTTTATTCGACTCTCAACTCGATTCGACTAGACTCAACTCTCACCTCAATTTGTTTTGACTCTAGTTGACTCAAGTAGACTCGACTCGAATTGACTTGAGTCAACTCGATTTGACTCGAGCCAAATCTTCACTCGACTCTAGTTGACTTGACCCTCGACTGGTGTCGACTTTTGACTAAACTTGAGTAGAGTCAACTCGAGTCAACTCTCGACTCGACTCTCGAATCGACTCAACTCAAAATTCGATTCAACTCGAATCGATTCCACTCTCGACTCGATTTGAGTCAACTCGACTCAAGTCGGGAATGGAGTTGACTTGAATGGAGTCAAGATTTGACTGGAGTCTCAACTCGATTGACTCAACTCTCAATTTGACTCGAGTACTCTAGCCGACTCTTGACTCGAATCGACTTGACTCTTGAGTCGACTTGACTCTCGACTCGGCTCAAGTCGACAATCGACTACTACTATTACTACTACTACGACTACTACTACGAGTCGAAAGAAGCTAGTACAAGTAAAATGTTTAGCCAGTCACTGGCCACTAGTCCAAAGGGGCATTGGTCTGAATTTGGTCAGGTTCTAGTCCTCCATAGCCAGAGATGCAATTTATCCCTATTCCTAACCCTATCACTATTCACTAACCCTCATGCTGTCCAGGCTAGTACCCCTTTGGGTAAGCCCACTACTATACTGCTTACTTTCCTGAGTACGTGTAGTTTTGTACGGACAAAAGCACAGGAGAATTACAGCAGCACAAAGCATGGCAATCAACGACCGTACATGTACATACATAACAACGAAGCCGGCTATGTTGGTAAACACAACGTCATCATCAGGAGCGGATGCTAAGCTTACACTGAGCACATGATGGTTGAGTGCCTCACCTGCAAATAACGCCATCAAAGGTAATAAAGGTAAAGGTGGTGTATATTTCTTAAGGAGTGAACCCCCACAGAGCTTCGGAGCACGACCTGCCATATGGGGTCACACAGCGAATGCACCTTGCCTTAACCCCAGCCAGATAGGCCGGTACTCGATTTACCCGGAGGGATGGAAAGCTGAGTTGACCTAGGCGGCTGGTTACATACCAAGATGGTTTACCTGCCCACAGACAGTCACCCATCGCAGTACTAACTTGGCCTGGCATACAGTAACTTCGTTGATCGGATCAAATGCGTTACCGCTACACCACGCCACCACTACTTTCTCAATAGCAGTCTATTTATGTGACTCTTCTGTATGTGGCTGCATTGTTCTGGAATGGGACGGAGGGTAGAGATTACCAGGGCTGGAAAATTAGTCAGAAAAAAATCCGCGGCTTCTTAGGTTTTAAAAAACCTCAAATACCTCAAAAATCCAATTTTTAGGTTTTTAAGAGTTTTCTTGTCTGTTGTTAAATTTATTACACAATAAACATCATATTTTAATCATGATTTTGGATTACTACAATGTCATTAGGTGAATGACAGAGAGTATAAGATGTTATCCTGGTATGCACGATGTTCATTGGACACTAAACCAGAGAAACCGAAAGACCTTTAAAAACTTTAAAAACCTAATAATTTTCTTTTAAAAAACCCTAGTTTTTTCCAGCCCCAGAGATTACCAAAGGAGATATGTAAATGCTGCAGCCATTACCAGCATCATAATAATTGAAATCTGTTACGATCAGGGCAAGTAATGATTTAAAAAATTACAGTGAACTTTACACCCAAAAAATCTCAACTAATGGCAAACAGTAATCATCCAAAATAAATGATTCTGTTAAGTATGTTTGTTATAGGTGTATTGAGACAAAATTAGCAAATGTCTATTTTATCCAAAATTGCAGTCTTGTTTGCAGTGCTTTCTTAGTGACAGGACTTCTGAAGATCAAATGATGAAAATTTTATTAATCGTTGAAATTTCTAACAATGTCCTCAGCCCAGTAACAATATGAATGACACATTTATCATCTAATTTGACTACCAACTGTGCCACATACACAACTACATTGGATCGTACCATGTTGAGCACTTACTTGGCTGGACAGGAACAAGCTTGGAACTGTTGTCCTGAGCAGCCATGCCAAGTGGAAGCATGGAGTCGGGAAGAGCCGGCGCTGAAACAATACCATTGATATATTAACTTCGAAGCACATTTCTACCATGTTCATAAACCTCGTTCAGTGAAAGAGACTGCAGAACTTTTCAGCTGTTAAAAAATAAGAAGGCTTTCTCTAAGTTATCCGCTAAATTGGCATATAATTTTACAGGAAATTCTAGAGACAGCACTAAATGTATAAAGAAGTATTAGAATGAAAAGTTTACTGTTCAGTGAAGCTTGGGAGTTTTATGGCACCTACAATTTCTTTGTAAAAATTTAACCTGACAAACAAACACAGGTTGCGTTTTTAAACCGCAATATTTTGGTGCCTGGAATACATTCGTGTTTTGAATCAAAAATAATGGCTTATCGCAGCACTTTGCCTGAAAAAAGTACAGCAAACACCGAAGTAAACAAAAGGGATACTAACGGCATTGAAACTTTACTGTGTCATAGTACATTTTCTGATCATTTGTCATGATGTACAACTTGCACACATAGGTTCAAGAAATAGCTGATCAAAACCAAAATCACAGTACCTGCTTCCACTGTCAGTTTGTAGATTGCTAAAAGATTTTACCTCAAGCGTACACAACACAGCTTTTGCACAAGTGGTTTATTCCTTGTGTTTACTACAGGTGACCAGTAAAGCCTCCGTGCATTGTAACTGTTGCAATGATATCCTCATGGTCAAAATGCTAAAGTCAAAAAATGTAACATTTACAGCAGGTAAAGGTAAAGATAAAACTCCCGTAGTCAACAGGGCTTTCTCACAGCTTTGTGTCTGTAGGGCGGTGCTCATCTCCGTTTCAAGGCCCCGAGCCGGCAGTGAGTCACAGCTCAGTTACATGGGTGGTAGGCCAGACCTTTCCCAAGTACTGCCGTTTACTTTCCCGGCGACAAGCCCGGTACCATATTATACCGCTTGGTGACAGAGGCACATGTGTGTGAACAACTTGCCCAACGTTGTTACCTGGCAGTGCACCGGGCTAGAATCGAACCGAGGACCTCCGGTTTACAAGTCCGAGACGCTACCGCTATATTACCAAGCCACAACATTTACATTGGTGACCTACAAATTTGCAAGATATTTTAAATTTTCACATACGTGAAGACAACACACAAAATACATAAAATGTACAAAAATCTACCTCCAACTTTGTAGATGTGAACATCGGAAAACCGGACGTCGAATATATGGGGATAAAGTTGCTCTCCAAGTCCGTAGAAATATTCCTGGATCTTCTCATGACGCCGAGCTGCCCGGGCTTTTGTTGTTCTTTCGACAACCTACATCAGACCATATTTGCAGTATTTTCCGAGTGAAGAGATTCGACAAAATAGCAACAAGTAATAAACAAAACCGCACTAGCAGGCAATTACACTGTTAGCATTCCTGTAATGAAAGCATGTAACAGCATGCAACCTGCCGACAACAAAACGAAAGGCAAACTGCAAAGTATCACTGTAATATATGCCAAACATTTACGTATCTCAGTCATCCAATGTATTTTTCAAAGAATAAATAATTTACAACTGTAAACATGTTTTAATTTGAAACCATCACACGTTCAATCTGGCAAATGTGAATAATCAGCGTAGTGCAAAGCAATTCTCTGATTTGTCTGCAACATACGGCACTGTAAATGTGGTTTTGACAAACCGAGTGACTCACTATCATACAACTTACCCCTCCGGACTTCGGCAGCAAGACGACTTTGACAAAATCCGGCATGTCTCGTTTCAGTTGGCTGTGAAGCCTCTCTTGATCCAGTACGAGCAGAACGTCAACTGATAAAAAACAATTACAGCAAGCAAAGTGCAGTCAGTGCATTTACTAACAAATTTACTCTCCCACGGTGTAAAAATTACTATAAAGTGGCCAGAGGTTTTAAACTTCTGCTGAGGATTGTATTTTATTCTTGGGTAGACCGTAAGAACTGCAGTAGGAAAAAAGAATCCAGTAAAAAAATTCTCAATCCAAACAGCCAACAAAAACTAACCAACTGTTCACTGAAACACAGTGTCCTCCCCTTCACATCAAAATTGTTTGAATCCTTTTGGAGCAAACTTGCAAATTGACAGCCAAACAAAACTCAACAATAAGCTTCTTTAATCAGCACGGGCAATAATCAGGATCTCAAACAATATTACAAAAACAACATCTGATTGACATTCACAGTGGAATGACGCTCTATAAAAGTATGCCAACTACCGACCAGTCACCACTTATTCACCAGTCTCTGAAGTGGTCACATCCCACTGACTAAAGTTCTTCGGTCACCTAGCTCGTACAGCCCAGTGGAAGATCACCACCGAATCACAAGTGCTGCACTCCGACCCCCAGCTGATTGGAAAAGACGGTCGGACGTCCAAGAACAACCTGGCTCTGAACAGTCGATGAAGATGTCCAGCCCCAGAACTTCGAAGTTCACACTGCCTGGAGGAAGGCCAAAGATAAAGACGTTTGGCACCAAGTCATCAGCACGGCAACGTTCTGACAGGAGTTCGCCAATAAGAAACAAAAAATCTGAGCTAAGGCTCACGAGACGTGCGAAAGCCTATAGCAGTTCCTGTTCGCAAACTGTCAGTCTATCTCCAGCTGTTTTCACGAAAGACTGGCGAACAACGGTAAAATAACGACTTTTACGAAGGTACCGCTCTTTGATGCCCTCGTGCACAGGTTTCCTTGAACCTAGAAAATCGAGACTTAGATCGTCGTAATCTATGTTCAATGCTTAAAATTTCATACGCAGCTTGTCTATGTCTATCTCAATTGGTTTCAGCGCAATTCGCTCACAGCCCAAAATCGCCAAAAAATCCATAAAAACCCTATTTAAGCGTTCAAGGTCATCCAAAATCGTTGAAATCGGTGGCAACTGAGAGCCAGTGTACGACTTCCTATTAGTGATTAATAGTAACCTAGGCCCTATCTCGCACCGTTACTGAGATACAGCGACTTATTGGCCAAAAATCGCAATTTTTGCCCACCCCCTCTCATTTAGCGCACTCATTTGGGGTGACCCCCATCGAATTTATGGAAAAGCTTTATGGTTCCTAAAACTAGAGTCTTCCAGGCAGCCGATGGTGAAGATTTGGTGATCCTAGCTTGCACCGTTTTTGACTGATCCACTCGTGTGACAGACGGACGGACGGACGGACGAAGAGAATTGCGGTATAGACGCGCTGAAAGCAGTAGCTGCTTTCGCGCGTAAAAACTACAGACCAGAGACTTACTGGCATACCACTGCACAGAATCATGCCAGCTGTTATTTATATCAAATTAACAACATTACTCTGCTTAGTTGACGCTGTATACCTTCGAATGCTCCAGCTGCCTGCACAATGCACTGATAACCTTTGCCATGCACCCATCCACACGTGTTGACAATAACGCCGCTGACATTCGCTGAAACATGCAGACACCCATGGGCATTAGTGTGCTATTCTATACCAAAAGGAACTGAGTAGGCGTACAATGATTCCAAGAACAGGTCAGATCACCAGCATGTTACCTGATAGCAGCTAATTTACACTACCAAAGCAAAAACAGATGCCTGTAATTAATAAGCTGTACACATTCGTCAGATTACAATTTCTGCTTACTAGTTTGTTGACATTTTGGTAACTGCAGCCGCATTCTTCAGCAACATCTAGTGGCAGAGTCATTCTGAGGAAAGCAGCCGAAACATCAACAAACTAGTCAATAAAAGGTTGTAGTTTGGTAAATATTATAGCTTATTCATTAATGATTCAACCTATAAATTTATCCAAAGTTGACTGTTATGTTCTCTTCCGTACCTTTCCCATTCAACAATTTGTATATGCGAAGCAGAAATGTGTGAGTTAACAATAAAAACAGCATTCTGAGCACAGCAGCAATTTTGGTTGGTCACACATTCAAATGACGCCACTGTCTCAGATATCTAGTAGAAATAAAAACCAATTTGTTTGGGCAACAGGCCAGCTATGAAAGATCAGAGTAAGCTTCATTCTTTAAGTGAGATTTGGGCAGTAAACTTACTTTTGTTGTTAGCCTCCGACCGCATATTAATAATCTCAGCCAGCTGAGAGACAAGCAGGTTGTAAAACTGAGTGTTGCCATCTGGTGACTTGTGACCGAAGTGATAGACAAGAGGTGCTGTCAACGAATATCCATTTTCCACGTCTGCCGGCCGCTCCACCACTATAGCACCTGCATGTAATGTTAACCATATTAGCACGAGTTCCTGGTCAGAAAAGAATGTAAAAAAATCTATAAATAGAATATGATATAAATTTCACACAGGAAATACATAACAAATCATTCAGGTTGTAAACCATAAAAGTCTGTACAATCTAACCAAGGTAATGAGATAAGCAAATTAGTGGATGGATTAATACTCCACGCAGTAACTGACAAATTATAATTACATGTAAGTAATGAATAATAAGCACTAAAATCTTAACACATAGCTATAACAAATAACTCACCAATTGTGCCAGGAACACTAATGTCATTCTAAAAAACAAAAACAGAAACATGTGTCCCATTAAATGGTAAGAGACGAATAACAAAAGAACTAACTGCACAATGTATATACACCATGGGCCATAAAAAAACATGCCACTATACTTTCGTCCATATCTTCGCCAATTATTGACCGATTTTCAAAATTCTTTCACTGCACACTCTGCAGATGATTTGCAATAACGTGACTATTATATATCGCACCACACGGTAAATGCATTTCTACACTACCTTGTGAAATATAAATGTAAGCAAAAACTAATAATGATAACAAAACTTTAGGTAAATGAAAAACGCTTCAGACCAACATTGCGATGAATGATCCGTACGACACTAGACTGTGCTATATCCACACAGTCTAGTGTCATACAGACCATTCACAGCAATGTTGGTCTGAAGTATTTTTTCAATTTTACCAAAAATGTTTGTTATTATCGTTATATATGCATATTTCATTGATATTTCACAAGGTAGTGTGAAGACGCATTTACGGTGTGATGGAACCTATATAATCACATTATTGCAAATTGTCTGCAGAGTATGCCAGTGAAAGAATTTTGAAAATCGGTCAATAATTGGCGAAGATATGGACAAAAGTAAAGTGGCACATTTTTATGGCCTGCCCCGTACAACTCCCAGTTTTAGTGACAACAGAAGGAGCAAACATTGGATACTACTACAGCAGTAGGTAAAACTAGAAAATTACAACAAAACAGAGAAAACTAGAAAGCAGCCAGAGCCCGCACACCTCCGCCAAGGCAATGTTGTTCACTAGGTGGCAGCACCATCTTTGGTTTTGTAGCGGTTTCCCTTATGCCCCATTGAAAGCAATGGTAACAAAAATTTCAAAGTGATCCAGGATCCAGGATTCCTTCCGGTCACCCCAAAAATTGAATCACTGGTAGTTTGTGCCATTCCCGACATACCCTCAAAACTTCAGAAAGATCCGTCCATAAATTTTTGAGTTATCTTGCGGACACACAGGCAGACAAACAAACAAAGTCTGGCAAAAACATAACCTCCATGGCGGAAGTAAAAAAGGCTAAGCTTGCAACAAGCTCACCTGCCCAACGTCAAGATCAACAAATACTGGTGCATGACCCAACCGCGCAGCATAGTTTACTAGCAACCTGCACACTGTGCTCTTGCCGACATCTGTGGGGCCAACGACCATTACCTGCAAATGCAAACTCTTCACGCTAGAACTCTACACATTAGCTATGGGTAGGTATCATTATGCAGCTCACGGTCAGAGATAATACAGTAACGGCATTCCTAGGCAAAATGACATACTATTGTTGTTGATGTAGAAAGAAAAAATTATTTATGTCCAAATCCTGAGTCTACGCACCTTTTTTGATCTAACACGGACCAATTTTAAGCAATTTTGAGTACAAACCCCTGTACTGCAATTGTACATACTGTTACACACATAAGAAAATTAACAATAAAAGAATAACTACATTTTCTGGTGATCTACATTTTCTTTACTGCAACGGATGAAAATAATGCTCAACTGATAAATGCGAAAAAATTGCAGTTAAAGTGAAAAAGATCATCAACGTGCAATGGATGAGAATGACACTCACCCTGGGCCCACGGCTCACATCAGCTTCTGCTTTCTGCCGTAGCTGCTCCAGTGCAGTGTGAACATTCATGTACATTACCATCGGCGTCTCCTTTGCTGTGTATGCTACCTCTGTCTTACCAGTTACGTGTGACAGTTAAAGAACTTTTCATGGACACTCGGAGTACATTTTACACACACATTTCGACACACAAGACTTTTAGTTAAGCAAAAGGTGAAAATAATGCCACAGAATTCAATCACGCCCATTTTGTAGACACATATCATTGTATTAAATTCTTGTAACAAATACTGTAACTTCCTGAACAAATGCAGACAAGGAAGAAAAATTGCTGCAGAAAATTCACTATACAAATGACAAATTTCACTATTCATTCGGTAGTGCACACAGTATACAGAACAGTATACTATATAACTATCAATCATAATACAAACATATTTCACACATAAAGCAGCTAATCAAAGGATATATTGACAGAGCATCCTTGCCATGAAAAAACAGCAACTTTTGATCCTGAAGGGAAAGAGTACTGGTGGTTCTTCACAAGCTCAGTGCCAAATATTTCCGCAAAGCCAGACACCAGCTGCAAAACAAAACTCACCAGACTAGTACGCATGAATAGAAATAACTACCAGTAAACAAAGAATACTGGTTTTTTGTCAGTGAAACAGCAGCAAAGTTAACACCAGCAACACCACACTTTTATTGCAAAATTTCATGTTCATCATTATGCCCGACAAGTGCTTCAATAATGCTCTGAACTTCGACAGCATTATCATACGCTAAGTGCAAATGCTACCAAGAATGCATGCAGGACTGCAGGTCTGTCAAGAGCCACAGCGGGGCCCGGGGAAAACATTCTCATGAAGCGGTTGAAGCCCCCAGACATTTTTGCCGGGCCCCTCTGGAAAGAAATTTTGTTTTAGAATTTTCCTTTTCAAAATGGTTGTTTCTGGTGTACTTTATATTTCTGAGCGACAGTGAGGCCCCAAATGTTGTGGGGCCTGGGGTAGCTTACCCCCTACCCCACCCTCTCGATGGGACTGACTGTATGTATGTTATTTCTGCCATTTTTCAGAAAATTTTATTCTCAAAACATCTAAACATGGCTGTCAGAAATACCTGTTATCCAGTGTTAGTAAGATTAGCAGTTATTCTATAAATCGACAAGCACTACAAAGTGTCACCTCAAGCTGTACATCAGCATCATGTTCAACTTCAAAACGTAGTTCTGCATCCACATCGAGATGATAGGTCACAGTGTCTTTATTATCCTACACACATGCGAGCCTATACATACATGCAAGCTTGCACATATACATTTACAGAAACATCATACAGTTACCCAGTTTTATAATGTAAGGGTTATAGATGTCATTAAAACATAAATTTTTATGACTCTCTGCTGACAAAGCTATTCAATATGATCTACTGCATTCAATATTGTATGCATATTGTGTTAAAATGCACAGCTGCCTAATCCTATAATGTCTCACACTCAGTACACAATCACTCATTGAATAATATCAACAAGAAATTTGAGCTAATGCTCATGAGACGCGAGAAAGACCATAGCAGTTCCAATTCCGTAGTTTAGCCAAAAATTGGGATGTTCACGCTAAGTTAATATACAAATACCAAATTCTCTATCTAGATCGTATAATAATAGTTCCGTGGTGCCACCTTGTGAATGATATAGACTTGTATCACAGCCCGAAATCGCCAAAAATATCCATAAAACCCCCTTTTTGGCGTTCAAGGTCATTCAAGGTCATTGAATTCGACGCCAATCACGAGCCAGTGTACGCCTTCCTATTAGTGATTCATAGCAACCTAGGCCCTATCTCGCACTGTTACTGAGATACAGCGACTTATTGGCCAAAAATCGCAAATTTTGCCCACCCCCCTTCTCATCTAACGCCCTCGTTCGGGGGTGACCCCCTTCGAATTTATGGAAAAGCTTTACGGTTCCTAAAACGAGTCTTCCAAGCAGCCGACGGTGAAGATTTGATGATTCTAGCTTGCACCGCTTTTGACTGATCCACCCGGGTGACAGACAGACAGACGTACAGACGGACAAAATTGCGATGGATAAGACGAGCTGAAAGCAGTATCTGCTTTCGTGCGTAAAAATTATAAAAACAAATATCATGTGTAAAAATAATTACACAATCACCGATTATTTAGTACTGACATGCAATCACACTAGCAGAGTTGTAGGAGTTAATAACTAGATGCTAATCTGATAAACAAATACAGCTCAGCATCTGTGGTATGGTACTTGTTATGTTAAAAAAACTACTGTAACCCGGCCTCTAATCTACGTTTTCTAGCAATCAAATCAGCTAAAAGTACTCTCATCTTGTTGTTTTCATCTGATCGGTAAACATGCAGTTTAGCGGCCTAAATGAAATTCAAAGTAAACTTACCGCCTATACGGGCCAAAGCGCACCTGTACATATCAGGGTTAGGGTTAGGGTTAGTGTTAGGGTTAGCGATCGGGTTAGGTTTAGCATTTTCGAAAGATTTGTAAGTTGACTTTGAATTTCATTTAGGCCGCTAAACTGCATGTTTACCAAATGAACAACAGCAGTTTGAGTATACAGCAGAATTGCGCCAGCTTCTTCAATGAAGGCCAACTCACCCACACTGCATATGCATCGAATTAGAATATCATATAAAACATTCCTCCTGCCAAAGAAACAAATCTGAAACCACTCATGATAACCTCCTGAAACCGGATCTAATCGGAGAATATAGCTACAGCCTACAAATGTTTTACTTCTTCCGGACAGGAAGCACTACTACTACTACTACTACTACTACTACTACTACTACTATTACAATCAAAAGGTAAAACATTACGTTACATGTATTACATACTTCCTCTTTACTTTCTGTTGTCGAAGAAGCCATAACAGTACTTCAAAACATGAAAAAATGTTAAAAAATGTAAAAATATGATGAAAAATTTCACAACACTTCATTTACCATAGAAAGTTAATGTTTACTAACAGAAATCAGCTACTAGTGAGGAGTCAAATGTCATATTTCGAATGACAATATTCGATATAATAACGATCGTACAATAAAAAACATTACGAATGCTGAAATAAATATTGACGATTAGTGACCGTGACAAATAACAATTTTTGTTCATTGCAAGTAGTCACTGAAAACTAAAAAATTAGCCTACCAATATTTCGTTTGTTTACTCTACTTTCATTGTTGTAAATTTAACTAACTAGGCGACTATTTTATTACCACACATTATTTTAAATTAACTTAGCTTTTATTTTAAATGCTTAAAAAATTTGATGGTTTTGATTTTTTGATAATTTCAGCCCAATATTGTTACTTATTTATCGGGTAGTTTTCATTTAACTTCCGGTTAAATTCCTTGACAGCGTTGTTGTTGTTATTGTCAACAAACAGTTTTATTCGTTTAATTTAAGTGTAGTTAGTTTTTTCTAAATGTATTCGTAAATAATTGATAGAACGATTGATAGATAGATATAATACTGTTTGCTGAGTAAAGGTGCAAGGACAATTATTATAGTGTCATCTGCCATCGTTCTGTTCATGCATTTTATGTATTTATTTGTTTTTATTTTTTTAAATATATGTAATAAACACTCACGACAAACGCGCGAGAACAATAACATAAAAATACAGAAGCAGGACAAATTCCAAAACATTACTAAGAATCTGTTTTGGACTTTTTGAGTAAATATAGATGTAGCTATGTGTGGATGATTATTATAGTGTTCATCTATTAAAATTGGGTATCACTAAATACCCTGCTGACTGTTTGATTACAATTATCAGACGCAGCATTACCTATTGACAGTGCGTTTAATACTGCATTAACTGTATATACTGAAATGGTGAAATGGTAAACAAAATTGAGATAGTGAAAAGTTGTTTTCTATTCTTGTCATGTATGGAGTAAAAACGACTGTATATTGGTTGATGTAGGTAAGCTTGACCATGAAGTTCAAGACTGTTCTTGCAAAAGAACCGAAACATATCCTTTGTACACTTTTTGGTTTTGTGATCTCTGTATGTTTACTGGCTGCTTGTTGTGAATATTTATAATTAAACAATTGAAACTGACTATGTAACTGATGCTAGAAATTGGATTAGAAATTGCTAACATCGGATTCTACTTGTGCTTTTACTTCTGGCATCTGCAATGGACTTCACTTGTGATTGGACGATCAATTATTTATTAATTATTTATAAATATTTATTGGGTTCTATTTGTGAATTCACTTTGAAGTTTACACTGGTAGAGGCAACTGGCATGCTGTGGCCATATTAGAAAACAAGGAAAAGAATGTTAGAAATTATTATGATTAAGATGTTTAGTGTTTTATAGCTTTTAGTAGACAGTAAATCATTTGCTTTGTATTTATTCTGGTATGTAAATTTTTCTTGAAGATTGAATTATTTGTTGTATTTGTTGTATTGTTTGTTTTTAAAAAAGTGAGTTAAAACAAGTTAGCCCATGTAGCACACTGTTGACAATCCCTGTGTACATAGATACTTTGAAAAGTACTTTTGTGATGTCATTAAAAAGTTATTGTTATGGTAAATTTTTTAAGGTGGTGGATTTTTTACTGAACATTGTTGTGCGTTATGATGGTTTGGTATTGGTGTATAATATTAGTTTTTTCTTACAGCAGTGTTTACATTCAGAGCTGGTCAGCTGTGTTGGTTGGACAAGTCCTGAAGAGGTTTATTCCGCTGGTGATGACCATCAGATCCTGAGGTGGAATCTGCTAACAAATGAGTCGTCACTTGTTGTTAAACTGAATGACGATGTCTACCCGACTGACATGCAGTGGTTTCCTAAATCCGGTGCCAGTAAGAAAGGCAGCGCCTCAGATGTCTTTGCATTGAGTTCAACAGATGGTCAGCTACAGTTCTGTTCCTGTTGGCTGTAGTGCATTTATTCATTATACAGAAATTTCTCCTGAACTGTACAGTTATGTAATTGGAATTATTCACTGTAAAGAGATGATAGATGGCTTTTCAGTAATTTAATCTAAAAATTTAACTGATATTGCAGTTAGTCATTTTATACTTTTGATTCATTCACGATGTACTATGCTGTATAAATGTGTTTTTGTTAGAACTGTTGACGCGTTAATTTTTTTAATGCATGTGTTACTGTGTTAATGATGCATCATTAATATTGCTGGGGGTGCTGAATTTGCAGGACCTAAAAGTGATGGATTACGAAAAAACAGTGACTGAAAATTGCAATACCTGGAAAGTGAAGGACCAAATTGCACCATGTCATCTGAATATTATTATTATTTACAGTAGTGATGAAATAGCAACAACAGTTTAATTACTTGAATTCATCTGATCATCAAACAAAAGCAGTTTAACGGAATATTAGAACTCCTGCTTCACAGAATTTAGTAAATTTATGTATGTGCCTTAATTTTTCAGATGCACGTTTATTTTTAACGCACGTTAATTTATTAGCTAACACATTAAGTTAACGCATTAATTTGACAGCTTTAGTTTTTGTTGATTGATTGATTGATTCAAATGTCTAGTATGTGCTTTTAGATGTATTTTAACCAAGGCTGTATTTGTATTGTTAACTTTAGATTTAAATAGGGTTTTAGGGTAGTTGCTGTTGTTGTTGTGGTAGCCCATAGCTCCTCTTTTTTGACAGTTGTGGTCATTTGTTTTGTATATCATTAAAATTATTACAGACAGAACTCTTTTTCTTTCAGTTTATTATCGCAAACATTTTTCATTGATGTTGTATTGTTGCTGAGTTAACTATTTGTGGTCGTTGTGCATGCAGGTAAGTTGTTGCTGATCGCACGCACGGGTCGTATTGAGAAGAGTGTCGACGCTCATGTGGGAGCAGTTCTTTCCACTCGCTGGAGCTACACAGGCAACGATCTGGTCACAGCGGGTGAAGATGGAGTGGTAAAGATGTGGTCTCGCAGTGGGATGCTTCGGTCCACGCTGAGTCAGTGCAGTTCACCAGTTTACGCCGTCTCCTGGTCACCCGACTCAGATCACATTCTCTACACGACCGGCAAGCAACTTGTCATCAAACCGATTCAACCTACGGCTAAACCAAATTCAGTACGTTTACGTTTCTTGCCAGTATGCCATTGATTTTTACTTGCAGAAGCAGGAACTGCTATAGCACATCTTAGCCATCGCAATTCTCTCTGTCCATTCATCCATCTATATGTCTGTCCGTCACACGGGTGGATCAGTCAAAAACAGTGCAAGCGTGCAAGCTAGAATCACGGTCGGCTGCCTGGAAGACACTAGTTACAGGATCCATAAAGCTTTTCCATAAATTTAAGGGGTCACTCTAAGCAAGGGCGCTAATTGAGAGTGGGTAGGAAAAAATTGATTTTTTGCCAGTAAATCACTGTATCTCAGAAACGGTGTGAGATATGGCCTCGGTTACTATTAATTATTAATAGCAAGTTGTACACGGCTTTTGATTGACACTAAGAGCAATGACCTTGGATGACTTTGAACTTTAAAATAGGGGCTTTTATCTATTTTTGGCGATTTTTGACCGCAAGACACATTTTAAGAGCGAATTACGTCAAAATAACTACAGATAGACCACAACCAGCTGCATACAAAATTTTCACGGTCCAAGTCTCGACTTTCTAGGTTCAAGGAAACCTGCGCACAAGGGCATCAATGAGCGGTACCCTCTAAAAGTCGTTATTTTACCGTTGTTGGTCAGTCTAGCGTGAAAATGGTTGCAAATAGGCATGGATATGCTGCTATCACAACAAGCACTAGTGACAAATTGTTTAGTTATATCAACATCGATGACGTTGAAAGACCCTGAACTCAACATAAGGGGTTTTATTGTTTTTTGCAATTTTCGGTTTTGCCGCACACTTTAAGAGTGAATTGCAACAAAACTGGCTGGAGATAGACTAAGGCAATTTGTGAACAGGAACTGTTATAGACTTTTGTGCATCTCGTGAGCATTAGCTCAAATTCCTTTTTTTTGCTGATTGTAGCATGATCTAATGAAGATTTAGAAGTAAATTTTTGTTTTTTTTATGAAGTTTTGTTTTTATGGCAATAATTTTATTATTAAGTTTATTTCATTATTGTATGGTTATGCAGGAGACCATTTTTTTAAAGTCAGAAGTACAGAATATAGGTTATACTCTGCATTTTTTTTTCCATGGCTGTTGTTTGCAGTGGAAGGCTCACGATGGAGTTATTTTGTCCGTGGACTGGAATCCGGTGAACGGCTTGATACTTTCAGCAGGAGAGGACTGCAGATACAAGGTCTCGGTCATTTTTGACATTCACTGAGTCATTGAAATCAAAAACCAAAAATTATCGGTGTAGTTTTTGACTGTAATGTATTTATTGTAGCACTTTTGTTTTCTATATTCTTTACAACCATCTGTTTCTCTACTTTTTTTCAGAACAATACACTTGTTTCATTTCTCTTATCTCATGTCCGTTTTTCAGTTTTTTTAGTTTATGTGCTAGATTAAACTGGTAGCTTGTCTGCCATTATTCCAATGCAAAGCATTTTTCATATTGCATCATATTACATCATGATTTATGACTCTGTGACTTGCCTGGTTTAGCTGCAACCAATGATTGTAGATATGACTTTTAGTTCTGGTGCTTTGTAATGCAGTGTTTATTAAAGCGTGCAACCTTGCCACCATATCGAACTGTTTGCCTTGCACAGAAACTACAAGTGCTGACAGTCAAATGTCATGATTGAAAGATCCCAGTCGATAAATGCAATCGTGAAATTGCACTGAAAGCAAGGCTTAGATATCTTGTGTTAGGCATTCTTACCGTTGTGGTATAATGTTATGCTATGCTATGCCAGGTGTGGGACAGCTATGGTCGTTTGATGTACGTGAGTGCTGCTCATGATTATCCCATCACAGCCGTCAGCTGGAGTCCTGATGGCGACGTCTTCGCCATCGGCTCTTTTAACACTCTGCGACTTTGTGACAAGACCGGCGTGAGTTGTTTACTTTAATTTTAGCAGATTTATTTTACTTATTTAGTCGTCTATGAAAGTTAAGATGTGTGTGTTAAGATGATAAGACTGATGCAATCAGGTCTACAGATGACAGTTAGCTCTGGCTTGGGATGAATTCATTTCACCGAGCTGAGTTGGTTGTATGATGGCTGAGCGTCGATCGAAACATCAAGCAGTCACAGTTCGACTTCCAGTTGGGTCGCTATCAATTAACACGTTTTGTCAAGTTGCTCACACTTTGTTCACCGGGCAGTATAATTTTGTATCGGCCAAGGGCGGTGACGCTCTGTGGACGGCTGGAAAGGTAGCTGTAGGACTGGCGCTGCATTGCCATGTGTCACAGACTTAGTTGTCTAACCACCTATGGGCTTAGTGCCTAGCATGGGATGAACACCTGGCCTATGCCCCAGAGGGGTGCAGCACTAATTATTATCTCCGCTAAGTGAATATAATGAGCATTGGAGGAGATTAAGAGATTGGTCATTCTGTCCATCGTTCTGTGTGTCTGTGTTTGTGTCTGTGTACACGATGACTAATTATAGCAATGACGTCATTGCACCAACAACGCAAGCAGGAACGCCAGCTATTACATTTCCCTCCCTCCCCTGCAGCGAAGCGGCTCTTCCTTTTCCCTTCCCTTTCCTTGTGTTTAAATCACTTTACTTGGCAGAGATATGCACTCTCACGAATGCCTTCTAGTTATTCTAGTGAGCAAACGTATTTGGTGCTGGTTTTACATCGGATGCTGATCATCATGTGCTGACATTAGTTGAAAAACATCATTTTTTGCTGTGCTTTTTATTTGGCCAGACTGAAGTCTGATCTGTTATGTACATGCTGGTACGACAACATCTTCTGCTTTTGACTTACGTTTAACTGGCCTGAAATCAGTTTTTGATGTTCTATCAATAGCTTTGGTTTGTGTGTTTATCACGGCGACAGTGGTCGCATGCTCTTGAGAAGCCAAACACGGGCAGCATCTTTAACATTGCATGGTCTAACGACAGCACGCAAGTTGCTGGAGCGTGTGGCAATGGACATGTCATCTTTGGACACGTTATTGAAAGGTCACCGTTACATACTTATGTGCTGTATTCCATATTTGCAAAGCTTACAATCATTATACACCGTGTCTCCTCACCCCCAATAAAAAAAACTGTGCCAGATTTTCTTTGAATAACTTTTATGAAACATTAATCAATTTTAATAATTTTTAGCTGACCATACTTAAGTAATGGTTGAGCTGTTGTCATGGTCGTCATTTGTCCGTCTGTCTGTCCATTTGTTCGTTTCTCCATTGCAGATGTACTGTGGCTAAATGGTGCAAGATAGGGCCTAAGTTACTTTTGATCACTAATAGGAAGTCGCATACTGGCTTCCAAATGGCATATAAGTCATTGACCTTGGATGACTTTGAAGGGTCATAACGCACTGTGGAATGAAATGTTTCAAGCTATAAGTGGCAATATCTTGGAAACAGTGTGAAATAGGGCTCAGATTGCTATTGATCACTGCTAGGAAGTCACATATTGGCTTTCAAATGACATAAAAATCGTCAATTTTGGATGACCTTGAAGGTCACTGACAACCAGTATGGTCGGCTATCCTAGCGACAGCTGTGCTTGTTGTTGAGCATGCAATATCGTGAAAAAACTTGACATAAATGACTGTAGTTTTGCCCACCTCACCTTCAAGCTGTTGCTACATGGTTAACTGTTTCCCTGGTTTGATTGGTGATTGTTTTTATGTATCACAAGATGCAATTTTGATCATTTACAAGTTGTGGATTTTGGTTCATGGTGTGAAATTGTGAGCACTTGGTTAGATGCTACTTTTTACACATAGCTAGCTGTAGCGCATATTAGCTATGGTAATTCTGTCTTGGTGTCTGGCACAACCCGGTACCGATTGGAGCCCAGATAAGACAGAGACTTCTGGTTTCCACCGTATCCTATTCTAGAGTCTCTAGTATTTTGCAACAAAATTTCATGCCACTAGGTGAAGGGGGTCCCCATGAACGAGGGGGAGAAAAAGGGGCACCCCTCTTAAAAAGGATTATTCTACCGTTATTGGCTTGTCTAACGTGAAAATGGTTGCAGATAGGCACAGACATGCTGCTTATCATAACAAGCACTGGCAACGAGTTTCTTAGAAATGTCAACATTGATGACCTTGAACCACGAAAATAGGGGATTTTGGTGAATTTTTCACGATTTTGGGCTGCAACATGCATTTCAAGAGTGAATTGCACCGAAATGGCTGGAGATAGACCAAGACAACCTGCATATGAAATTTTTAGCATTGAATGTAGATTTTAGCAATTTAAGTCTGGACTCTGTAGGTTCAAGGAGGCCTGCGCACGCATGTGTCAAAGAGGGGTTCCTGTCTTAAAAGTGGTTATTTATCCGCTGTTGGCTTGTCTAGCGTGAAAATGGTTGCAGATAGGCACAGACATGCTGCTTATCATAACAAGCACTGGTGACGAGCTTCTTAGGATTGACAACATTGATGACTTTGATTGATCTTGAACCCTAAAAATAGGGGTTTTAGTGATTTTTTTGGCGATTTTTGGCTGCAAAAGAGTGAATTGTGACGAAATGGATGGATATAGACCAAGATTACCTGCAAACAGGAACTGCTACAGGCTCTCATGCGTCTCATGAGCATTACCTTAGATTTCTTGTTGTGTTTTACAGCAGTTACTAATGGTTGGAATGTCTGTGATTTCTGTGCATTTGGAAATGGTTTTTTTGCTGATATTTGCAGGCGACTGGAATGGAAGAACTTTGAAGTAGTTGTTACCAGCAGTAAACTGATAAATGTGCGGAACGTTATGAATGATGCTAAGGAGAAGCTGGACTTCAGGGACCGTGTGATAAAAACTTCGATTGGATTCAAGTACATGATTGTCGCCACATCTTCCCAGTGCTACATTTACAGGTAATTCTGTTGCAGAATGTCTTTTTGTCTGGTTTTTCTTTTAATAGGTTTTGTAAATAACTAATGTTTATACTACATGTATATAATATTTTACATAACCTGGGTTGCAAACATTTTTAGAGATTAGCCAAAACCAAAAAGACTAACAGACTGTGTGTTGACTTGTCTGTGTTTGGTTATAAATAGTTAAAATTAACAGGTTTGCATGTGTACAAATTGTATTATTGCTATGTGTAGGTTAAACAAGTCTGTAATGTGTTATTTTGTTGCCATGAGGATATATAATTTTTTTGTTGCTGGTGTGTTTTTGTGTATTATTTTGGTTTTATTTTCATGTTATGACTAATAACCAGTACTAGTACTTGGAGATCTAACATGTTTAGGTTATGTGCACGGCTCATATTGTTTTTATGGGCATTTATAAACAAACCAGGGTTAGACTATACTGCTTCTTTGATTTTTGTCTTAATTTCTCTAATCTCGCGAATTTTGTTGTGACTTGCCAACACTTTTAATTTATGTTCTGGTCCTGCATCTTTTTGTTATACATGTTTGAACTACTCTTTATGTGAGTAAAGCACATCATAAAAATACATTGTTATATCATTTTTACACGCGACAGCAGGAACTGCTATAGCGCATCTTAACCATCACAATTCTGTCCGTCTGTCTGTCTGTCACACGGGTGGATCAGTCAAAAGTGGTGCAAGCTAGGATCACCAAATCTTCACCGTCAGCTGCCCGGAAGATTCTAGTGTCAGGAACCGTAGAGCTTTTCCATAAATTCGAAAGGGGTTACCTTGAGCGAGAGCACTAATTATGACGGGGGTAGAGAATATTTGCGATTTTAAGCCAACACGGCTGACTGAAACTGGTCAATGCCCTCTGGCGAGTGTAAATAAAACACTATAGATACTTAGCCAATACGGCTGCGTGAGACTGGTCACGCCTTTTGACGCCGTCTGGCGAGTGTAAATGAAGCATCATTGCTAGGATGGGTGAGCTTAGATTTTGTTAGCACCGGACCTTCAAACATGCACCGCTGTTGCACGTTCCCCTTTGCATCAGCTGGGCTTTTCTTGTTGAACTCAGATATCTAATTTTATTGTCATCATCTTCATTTATTTGCTCAGCAGATTGAATGATGACGAAGTTGCGTATCTGACTTCAAAAATGATATGACAACATACTTTTTAACTGTCACATAAGTTTGCATTTTTCTGCAGTGTGACTAACTGGAACACACCAATTATCTTTGAGCTGAAAGAAGGAAGTGTGACGCTCATTGTTCAGGCTGAAAAGTAAGTGTTGCTCTGCTGTTACTTTATTTTTTTTAAAAATTAAGCTACTTTTGTCAAGTATTTGTCGCAACACTGTCAGTATTCATATTTCTTTTGTACGTTGCTGGCCATGTGACAAACAGATGCCCTGCGCGATGGACTTTGACTTTGTGTAACTGAGTCTCAACAATATTGCTGAAAGTATGCAGAATGATGAGCATCTCTCAAGTAAATATACACATGGTGACTTCTATGATGAATTATGGCTTCTTTGCCCCTTTGCCGTTTTGCTCCCTGGATGATTCGTTCCCTGACTTTTTCAGCCCCTGGCTGATGCGCACCCGCACCTTGGACGATTCACCCTCTGGCTCGTTTGCCTACTGGCTTGTTTACTTTCTGGTTTTTTCGCCCCCTAGCTGATTCACCCTTGTGTCTGTCTGATTCGCCTCCTGGCTTGTTTGCCCCCTGGCTGATTTGCCCCCGCATTTCGGATGATTCGCCCTTTGGCTTCTTTGCCTTATAGCTTGTTTGTCCCTGGCTTGTTGATTTTCTGACTTTGGGCGAAACGGCAAAGGGGTGATAAAGCCAGACACCCTGCTGACTGCTGTTGTTTCATGCTGTATAGGAGTTTCCTGCTGGTCGACAGCACGAGCATCTATGTCTACTCATACGATGGTCGACTTATCAGCAGTCCACGCTTCCAGGGCATGAGAACAGATGTGCTCAACAGGCAGACTGTTGCACTCAGCGATGACACGCTAGCTATACGCGACAAGGCCAACGAGAAAAGTATTGCATTTTGTTGGTTTATTAGTCATAATGTTTATATGTGTAACATTTCTTCAACGCATTCTGCTGAGCACTTTCTGAAGTATTACGATTATCATTGCATAGTCAGCCTGAGCCATAGCGTCGCTCCGTGTCTTAGCTTGATGGCCCCGTGCTGAAGATTAGCTGAAGGAGTGCCAGAATCCTGATAGATTTGCTTCAGCTAGTTGTTGCGTGGGCGGCTTTGTCAAGTTTCATTGAGTGATGAGATGGTCAACCTGGTGTTGCATCGACATGGCAGTGTGAGAAAATATAGAGTGTGCACAGTGATAAAGTGATGTCATATATTCATAGTCGAACTCATGATAGAAATAGTAACTAGCTTTGAGGTCATTATTGAAAATTTTTGACCTAAATTTCGTAAAAATGAAATGTTGCCCGAGATCGAAAATCGAGGGCAACATTTTACAAACTGAGGGGGAAAATTTTCAGTGATGATCGACACGCCAGTCACTATTTGTTTTGTTATACCTCAAAACCAAACAATTCTACCAGTCAACATATAGACAATTACGAAAAAGCTGTGACGACTTCAATGTTGCCCGGGCAACAGTGTGCGGGCAACAGTGCGTATTTGTTAATGTCGCGCGAAACAATTTCAACCAATTGTGTGCAGGTATTTTGCATTAGGTATTACAGTATATTATGTTAGTGTTCTTGTCTTTGTTTCACACTGCTGTAAATGCATCAGATGGTGCTCTTTTATGGCAAAACTATGATGCCGTGGTCTGCTTGCCATAGGCAGACACAGGCTTCAAAGAAGTGAACTGCATTGTCAACATAATTCTTGTTTTTATAAACATACATACTGTCAAGTATGGTCAACACAATTTCCAGAGAACACGTTATGTAATCATTATTAGGGATCAACTTAATTCACGATTTCACGGCCGTGACATTTTTCGTGAAATTGACCTCCTTTCGTGAAAAACGCTGATTTCCGTGAAATCTGTAATTTTTCGTGAATTTTAGTGCTTTTAGTTTAATTTATGACAATTCCAGAGTTTTATCATTAGCTTTTGTACGGATGTTGCTGTTTGCCACGTGTCGCAGTTTAGCACTAAGTAGTTGACATTGACTGTTTTGAGTCTTGACTTAGTGTAGGCCCTAGTAAATATTCGTTGTTCTGAAATTTCTTCGTTTGCATTAGCACAGCACCTCAAAATAACGTCTGTGTGGCCTGTGAATTTTTGAAACTCTTTCCGTGAATTTTCCGTGAAATTTGACACATTTTAAAAATTTAGCTGTGAAATCATGCATTTTTTCCCGTGAATTCGGTTGGTCCCTAATCATTATGCAAACTTTGTTATATTTTTTGTTTGAATTTTTTTTTTGATAATGCAGCTGCTGTACATGACAAAGTCATTGAACATAAAAATTTTGTTATGCATTTCACATTTAAAGCAGTACCATTGGCAATTATCCATTTTTTATTGTTTTTGGAGGCTAACTAATGCAATTTTTTTAGATGTTTTTGTTGTTAAAATTTGTAGTCATCCAGCTGTTTGAAACGTCAACTGGAAAACCGCTCGGCGATGGAAAGCCTATCGACCATAAGGTATGATTGTGTGATGTTTCTGCCAAATAAGTCTCTTTTTAGGTAATGTGCATACTGCATTTATGTGAATGCATGCATTATGTGAATGCATTATTATGTGAATAAATGTTATGTTTTTGATTTCTTTAAATGTAGTAGATTTGTTTAATGCTTACTATAACTTGAATTTTTTTTACTAAAACCAGGCATTATCATGCTATACAACTTAATTGTGCAAATGAAGGCTGGCACTTGATTTACCTACTCCAAAGGGATGAAAGGCTGAGTAGACCTAGGTGGCTGGTTACATATGGATATGGTTTACCTGCCACAGGCAGTCACCCATCCAAGTACTAACCCAGCCCGGCATAGAGTAACTTCATTATCGAATGAAACGTGTTATGCCATGCGATGCCATTATCATTATTATTAGTATCATTAGCATTACATTAGCATAGCATATTACTAAACATTATTTGATACATTTAGCTTGCTATATTCTATATCCAGTTGTTTACATGTGCATGCTCTATTACACCTCTAAAGGCGCATACAGAATGATGTAACTAAATTTAACGGAACTGACACGGTTTAGTTTTTGACGAACTGGTCAATGGGCAACTAGGGTGAGCCCATTGCTCATTGGTTGACGCGTACATGCAATGCATGTAGTCACTGATGCCATTAGACAGTGCCTACTGTAGGCCGTGTTCACATAGACACAAGTAAGAGTACAAACGCAAGTTTGGGTTTCGGTTCGCAAGTGAATGCTTTGCGAATAAAACAACAATATTTCACTGCGTCGTTAATAATTTTACTAACTGCGCATTTCTAGCAGTGAACAATTTAACATTGACGTAAGTTCTGATGTCGCATATGCATCATAGCTTGTATAAATTAAATTAATGTTATTTGCGTGCCATTTACTTCGCAGGTAACTCGAACTCTTATGAATGTAAACAGTTGTCATTGGAATGCATGCAAAATTGTGTTTACTGGAACCTGTAAATGGGTACTTGTACTCGTACTCGTGTCTGTGTGAACGCGGCCTAATGCTTTGATTCTATTTGTACATTTTTGTCCATTTGTTTGTCGGTTCATCACGTTTTACTGTAATTTATCTCTTAGGCCATTTTGGTATTATATTATAAGTGGCTTTACATCATATTGTATCCGCCGTTGGCAAATATAGGTGTTCAGTGCTGCTTGTCCATCGGTCAGTTTCTCAGCAACTAAACCGTGTCAGTTCTATGCAGTTAAGTTTATTTTAGTTCCTTTCCCCTCATTGCTCTGTACATAGCTTAATGCTGCGTGAGGTCAGCTGCTATGACGTTGTGTGTTGGTTGCTTAGGTCGAGTTGATGGAAGTTGCCATTGACAAGACTGGCTCGGCAGTGGAGCGACGACTGATATTTGTCGACAAGAACCGAGATATGTTCATGACACAGGTTCGTGTCTATGGCACGGCACGCAAGACCGTCAAACTCTGTAAGTCTTTACTCTACAGTGTCTTGGTAATTATATTAAACGCTGCTTGCTGCCATACTTTGCGTCCATTTCACCTGTTTTCTCCAAAAATACTCATGTTAGTTGTATGAAATGATCTTAGTATTGTGAATTACCATGTCTGAGGAGTTGAAATGCCAGTCTCTAAGAGTGGTCTTTTTCTGGAACTAGTTTCTGTTGGATTTCTTTCCTGACCCTCCAGTTACTTAAGTAAGTGCATATTTAGAGTGCACAATGTCAGCCAGTGGCCGAATTTGAGGCAAAAGAAATGTAGAAATGTAGCCTGTAGTTCTCAGCTGCACTTAACCTGTCAGAGTCCTATAGCCTTACCATTGTGTTAGCCACGGCCAGCGATAACTTAGGCCTACAACTGATCTGGACTTAGATGTTTAGTAAGGTGAATCGAAATGCAGGAACTGAAAAATGATGAATCGAATTGCACCGTTAAAAACAGTAGCTGTCACAAGCGTGCTAATGATGTGCTGTGGCAACTAGTTCTGCATGTAGTATCTCTGTCCTCTAATAGACAGCATTATGAGATTGATGATTGTCTGAAAGATAACAGGGAAGATTATTACCTCCGCCAAGGAGGTTATGTTTTTGCCAGAGTTTGTTTGTCTGTGTGTTAGCAAGATAACTCAAAAAGTTATGGAAGAATTTTTCTGAAATTTTCAGGGAATATGAGGAATGGCAAAAACTACAAGTGATTCAATTTTGGGGGTGATCCATGCTTGGCAGAGGTCTGCACTCTCCGAGTGCTTTTCTAGTTAGAACTGCCATTGTTACTACATATGCACACACCTATAATGGCGAGTTCTTACAGTTTCAGGTTCAGGTCGTTTTTTGTGTTTTGTGTTTTGTGTTTTTCTGTAAAGGTTAAACTTTCTGTTTTGTTATTCTGTGTATGTGCAATTTTGCCTGAAAAGGCTGTTCCCAAAATGACCTATACTGTGTTGGGTGGGATGTTAAACCCTACTTAGTCACTCACTCACTCACTCATTTCTGCATGTAGTTTGTGATGGTTTATGAGGACGTTGACGGTGTATCGGTTTGACATTGTGCAGGTACGATGGTGCAGAGCCTGGCATGGAACGATGAGAACAACACATTGGCTGCTCTGACTGATGGAAAACTTATCATCTTCTACTACCCATATGTCGCCTACGTTGACAAGTATCTTCTGCCTCGCACGATCCATGAGTCCGATGCAGCGTATGTATACATAGTCTACTTGTACTGTGTTCATTGTTATTGTGAAAGAGCTATCGATAAATAAACTGGCATGCCACGCTTTTTTGCACTTACATTTAATAAGCAGTGATACCAGCGTTATAACAGCTGAACAGTGTGTGCCGTAGATTATTATTTTGCTTAGATAATGCCCCCATTTGCCTATATTGTGCCAGAGGGAATCAAACAGCAGTTGGATGTTGATATCTGGAGTTGATGAACATATTTAATTATCAGATTAGTTGAATTCAGGGAAAGTAGTTGCTTTCTGTGTTCATGGATTGTTTGATTGATTTTAGTATTTTTTGTGTTGGTCTGTTGTCTTTGTTTGTTTTTTTTTTGTTCATCAGTCTCTCTGCTTGGTTTGTACAACTAACTAAGCTGACTGCTTAGCAGTTAACATGTTAACATTATTTTGTAAATTATATATCATGCGATGTATATATGGGTTGTTTTATAATGCAGAGAGTTTGGTAAGAATCCTCAGCTGTTGAGTTTCATCGGCAATCACATAACAATTCGTCGGTCTGAAGGCTCGCTGGTGTCGACTGGCATCTCTGCGTATCCGTCAATACTACTGGACTACGTCAACAACGGCAAGTGGGATGACGGCGTGCGGCTTTGTCGCTTTGTCAAAGTAAGTCGCACCATGTTCGGACATTACATCCATGCTTTTATCGTTATTTAAATAATTTTCATGGTGTTATGCTATTAATTGTTTGATAGTCTACAGAAGGTTTCAGGACAAAGTGCAAAATTTTAACTAAAGTCTTGAAATGTGTTTCTCACTGTTGTCTGGTATGTACATTGTATGCAACAAGAAAGCCCAGCTGTTGTTAGGGAAGATGTGCTACAGCCTATGCAGTTCCTGTTACTGTATTGACCCTCAAGGTCATTCACGGTCGATGATTTGCATCTCATCTGAAAGGGCATATGCAATTTCCTATTAGTGATCAATAGCAATTTTGGTCCTACCTTATATGGCTACAATAGTGCGTACTGACCTTTGAGGTCATCCAAGGTCAATGATTTTCATGTCATTTGAAAGCCAATATGCAACTTCCTATTAGTGATCAATACAGGGTGCGGCAAAAAAAGTAGCCCCTAAAGTTTTTTGCCGTTTTCTCAGCAACCGCTTGGAATTTTAACATGGAATTTTACAGTTTCATTTACAGAAACGTTCTACATCTAACCTGCTAAGCAAAATATGATTCAGTTGAAAAACGACGAAATTAGAGACTTCTGAACATGACCGCTTACCGATTTTTCAGCATTAAAAAATGTTTAAGCTAAAATGCTACTTAATTTTCAAAAACCGGTTACCACGTTACTGCCAATGACGTCACAGTGACGCTTTGACAAACAGTAATTTATTTTTTTATAAATTATCACTAAATTGTCATTCTTTTCAAGCAATCACCGGCTGCCCACCGGATTCATCTTCCAGCAGGATGGCGCACCAGCACACACAGCTTGCACCTCAGGAAACTGACTGCGGGCCAACTGTCCAGATTTTATCAGAAAAGACCAATGGCCTCTAAATTCACCAAATGCAAACTCGGTGGACTATCACGTGTTGTGTGCAATGTTGGAGCTTACCGCAAGCTTAAAACGAAGCCAAAAACAATTGCAGAACTTGAGGAATCGCTTCAGGTTATCTGGAGCAACCTACCACCAGGACTGATCGACAAGACTGTGAAAGACTTCTCAAATTAAGCAACTGAAGGCTTGTGTTGGAGCTTGGAGCTGTCGGTGGACACTTCGAACATTCACAGTGACAATGGAATTTTGGCATCTGATCATTAGTTAACTGTGTTGTTTGACTTGTTTCAACGATGTTATTGAACTGGTGTTGTAGCTTGAACATTTTTTCACGCTGAAAAATCGGTAAGCGGTCATGTTGAAAAATCTATAACTTCGTCATTTTTTAATTGAATCAAATTTTATTTGGCACTTAGCTGTAGAACAATTTAGTAAATAAATCTGTAAATTTGCAGATTAAAATGCTAAACGGTTGCTGAGAAAACTGCGAAAAACTTTAGGGGGCTACTTTTTTCTGCTGCACCCTGTAGAACCTTGGCCCTGTCTCTCGCCGTTTCCAAAATATGGCCAGTTTTCCATTGAAAAAAGCACATTTTTTTACTTCTCTGTGTTCAAGCCCAATTTTGATAATGTTCCCCTTGCACTAGATCACTGAAATTTTGCGTGCCTAGGTTTAAGACACAGGGCTAATTACTTGTGTAAAAAGTTTTCCCATAAAGCCAGGGTACATCCATTACAGGCGGATGACAGACAGACAGATGACAGACGAGAATTGTGCTATAGGCACCTACAGCATAGCCTGTAGCACACCAGAAATTATTTTATTGAAACACATTTATACAGAATTGCAAGCAGTTCAGTATTGCTTAAGTAATATTGCATTGCTATAGCAGCATTTACATTTGATCGACTTGCTGTCGCAGTCGTACTACTGTTGTCATTATTGTGTGAATCGAGCCATTTATGGGCTGTTTCTGATGGCATATGATTAGGAGGAGTCACTATGGGCGTGTCTTGCTGCTATGGCAGCGTATGCAAAACAGCTGGAGGTCGCTGAAGTGGCTTATGCTGCCATCGACGAGGTTTGCTCTGTGTCTTGTTACATAGTCTGCAGTTCACTGCAGCTTAGTAAAGGGTGGTATGACTGGTATGAGTGACCAAATTTTGAATTTTTGCTATTTGCACACTCTGCAATAAAGTGATGATCATACGTCTGACTCACCTCAAGTTACACTTTTTCTACACTACCTTGTGCAGTATTGATGTCAGTATAAGTAAACCCACGAAAAAAACACACCCCAAGCTTAATCCATTTATAATTTCTTGTTTTACTATTAAATAATGAAATGTTTTATCACAGTTACATTTGACACGTTAAACCTATGAATTTGCACATTTTGGATATTTACTTGACGTGGACAGTATCTAGCAGTGATAACTCTGATAACTCAAAGCTCATGAAAGCCCCATAGCCCAGCACGTTGGGCCTTTTTTAAAAAAAACTTGAGTCTTACCCAAAAAACCCAAAACTCTAAATCTCGCCGGGTTTGGGCTTTTAAAAATTGTTTATGCCACATTACTATTGCCATTGTTTCCTGTGTGTGTGAACACTTGTGTAGTCGGACAAGGTGCAGTTTCTGCAGCACATCAAGGACCTGCCGAGTAGAGAGGTCCGGACGGCCGAGATGATCCTGTTCTCGGGACAGCAGCAGGATGCAGAGGGTCTCCTCCTGCAGTCGGGACTCGTATTCCGTGCCATCATGCTCAACCTCGACCTCTTCAACTGGGACAGGTATCACAGGTTCTGGTGTGAATGTGAGGATTTTGTATACTAGTAACCCAAACTAGTTGATTCCAGTCTTTGAGGCAGGAATGTAGCTGGGCTGCAGCCATTATCATTAACGGAATTGGTTATTCATTTTAGATGAAATCAGACTCAGCGTTACATCTGTTATATTGTGTCTTCTTATAACCAATATAATGTTTTGTGTGTGACGATGTAAAACGCATCTACACGCATCTATCGCACTTGCATGGTATTATCTGAAACGCTTTTTTACATTACTTTTCATTTACGTTCCATTTAGCCGTCAGTTAAATAAGTCATATAATAAATAAACCAGTTAAATAAGCCATGAGTCACAGGCAAACTAAGTAAGTAAGTAAAATAAGTAAGTACGCGCATATTTAAAGCGCACAATGTCAGCCATTGGCCGAATCTGAGGCACTTGGGCCTCTAGTAGGGCCTACTGTAATATATGTACGCATTTTGTGGCTAGGCAAATTGTTAACGTCTACCACAGTCATGTCCATTTATACTGCAGTGATATACTCCTTTTTCATTTTAAACTGTTTGCATTAACGTGAACTTTTGACATTACTTTGACAACGTTTTTGTGTTGCTGAACGCCAATGGCACCGGGCACCGTAGGCAAATATTTTGTAGAGCGTGCTCGGTAGTCTAACGGTAACGTGTCGGACTTGTAATCCTGAGGTAACTCAGAGGCGCAGGTTCGACTCCGCACCAGGACACTGCCGGGTAATGACCTTAGGCAAGTTGTTCACACGCATGTGCCTCTGTCCCCAGGCAGTATAATTTGGTACCGGCTTCACCGCTGGGACGTAAACAGGCGCACCACACGATACACTGGCCCCATATCCGTGGTCTCGCACTGTAAAAACTGGTGTCTGGCTGAGGGCCTTAGGAAATGGAGATCAGCGCCGCCCTATGGGCCGTAAGGCTCGGGAAGGACTTTACGTTTTTTTACGTTACGCTATAAGAAAGCATAATTATATGATAATGATATAAATTGCTTTAGTAGCCTACTGCTACTGTATGTTGGTGTGAACTGTAGAGCGCTGGAGCTGGCGGTGAAGCACAAGACTCATCTGGACACTGTCTTGGCCTACAGACAACGCTACCTGCACAACTTTGACAAACGCGAGACAAACAAGCGCTTCATCCAGTATGCAGAAGGCGTACGTATGAACTAACTGCCAGTCTGTTAACAAGCGCAGAAGATATGCTTAGATTAGTGTTAATTTGACAGCAATTACTATGAATGCCTAAAAGGACGTAAAACCTATGGGACCATTCCATATGTCTGTCCAGCACTCATCAAATCAGAACAATTACTGTGCATATATATATTGGCTTATGCCAACAATAGGCCTAATGCTGGTACTCAGGTGCCAATTTCTTCAATGTATTAGGCTTTGGCACATGTTGCTCTTTTTCCCACAATCCAAGCATTTTTTCTGAACAAAAACTGTAGGTATTGAGTATACTGTTTCTTATTTGTGTTAGTTTTTTCTTACATTTTTATTCCAAATGGTAGTGTAAAGACGCATTTATGGTGTGGTGGGATATATAATAATCACGTCGTTGCAAATTGACTACAGAGTCTGTTGGTAAAAGAATTTTGACAATCGGTCAATAATTGACAAAGATATGGACAAAAGTAGTGTCACGGTTTTTATGACCCACAGTGTATGGCGTTCACCTGCTCTTCACGAGCGGCACCAGAGGGCACCTGCTGCCTGTGTCATTGCCCTTGTCCCTGCCGCCGGTTGCTGCCGGGAGAAATCGTCCGTTGAGTGGTAAAAATGCATAAGTGGCATTTCTATAGTTTGGAGAAAAACGACATTGAAAGTTTTCATACAAATCACACTGTTACTATCCACTGGTAGGTATACTATTATTTTAACGCTTTTATTTGTTTGTTGGTTAGCACAGACATTTAGTTTTCACAGAAATAAACTGTTTTTGTGAAGGTTATTTGAAATTAGCGAAGTTTTTTTGCAAAGCGTGTCGATGTTATGTGAACTTTGTCATTTATGCACTTCTTTGAGTGCGCATTGATCTTAGCTTCGGATATTTAATTTACTTATGCACTTCTTCCAGAGTGACAGTGTGGACTTGGTCGCCCTTACACAGTAATGTAAACTGGTAAGTTTTTTGTATTTAATTAGTTAGTTATGAACTTTTACCGCCTGATATAGGAGCTAATTCATTTATGCATAAACTTTGAATGCTTATATCTCAGCAACGGTTTCGAATATTACATTTTTAGTTTTATCATTAGATTCTACGCATTTTTCTGCATACGGTGGTATAAAAAACTGCAAAAAGTGCGTAACTGCGTTTATCACTTTTACCACTTAACGGACAAAATGTTGGTTGTGCTAAAGTGTCCTGAGGTAAGGGTGATGCACACAACAACTGAATAAGGTCCACATTTGACCCACACTGTGATAATCATTGCCTCCGTGCCCTGGCCCATATACCCATGTTGCCTCCTAGCCTCAGATTTCTAGCACTGCTCATGGAGCAAACGGATAGGGAAAGAGATGGAGGCTGTACAATGTACAGTAAGGAAGAAGGATGGGCGGACGGACGGAAAGCAGCTAAGAGGATGAACTCGGTCCATTGCAATATAGCCTATGTAGGCCTACGCTATATCAACCAATGCCGGTGATGACCAGTTTTTGAAGCAAGAGGTAAGCTAGGGCCCTGGGGGTAACCTGCGAATCTCGGGTTATCCCTGGGTTAAGACAAAACAGCATTTTGAAACCCCTAACTCACAGGTAAACTCGAAGTAAATCACCGACCAAGTTAACTCGGCATCATCCGTGCAGTAAGTAAGTTAGTTTGTAATTTATGTAGTCCACTAACTGAAACAACCTCAAACGTGCTCGATGTTCTAGTAAAACGAGAAACAGAAATGTTTAAATTCGGGTGAGTGTTTTTGTTCGTTATCATTGGCGTCATTTCTGTGAATAATTGTGCAGGTGAAGATAGATTGGGAGAACGTGAATGCCAAGGTCGAAGCCGAGTACAAGCAGGAGAGAGAACGACCGGCAGTTGCGCCACAAGTCCGGTCTTAGATCCAACTGTCGATCACTGACTACAGCAACTCCTGCAGACTAACGGTCATCAGACGAATACACGTAGAGGCTATATAGCATATGAATGAATCCGTGGCATAGACAAGGGATTTCCAGGCCCCCATCTCAAATTTTTGTTAAAAATAGATGTTAGGGACTCAGCTTAACTGGCAACAATTTTGATTATTTTCTTGTCATATCCAGCTGCTTTACCACATTTTAACTTGCATACCAAGGTAGATAAAAATTCAACATTTATCACAAAGTCAGGGGGTACAGGGCAGAAATACTGCTCAAAAACTGCAAAGAAATCTGCCTTCAATTCTTTGTGCCTCACATCAGAATTTGGTAAGCAAGCACTTTTAAAGATATCAGCAAATCTATCAGCAATATCCCGTGGGTGTCTGTACTCGTCAATAATATCTGATGTACTACCTCCACCCATCTTGCTCCTCCAAGACTTCCAGAAAGAGTTCATATCCTTATATAGTAGAGCATCGGCCAGTGAATCAGAAAAGTGCCGAGTTTGCAGCTTACTTTTTCGCATTTCTTCAAAACAGTTACCATAATGAGGTCTTCCCAGAACAGTCCATATTCTAGAAGATCTAGCTCCTGGTACCACCACGATGTGATATATTTTATTGACAAGTTTCTATACAATCACCAGTAAGCAGGTGCCATGGGATCTCAATATCATTCAATAGTGACAAAGAAGTATGATAGTAGAGATGAAGATTAGCTTTATCCCACCTCAGCATATATGTGACTGATGTTTTACTGGAACCACAGTTATTATATGCATAGCTAGGTAAACTACCAGGAAAACTAATATGCATTATTAATCCCACTGTCAATGACAGCATAATGATCAATACTATCTACAAGACTTTTTTGATACAACAAAATGGTCTACAAGCAAGCTAGCACTTGTTGACTCGACATAAAATGAGACCTTTAAGTCAAGAGGATAACTTTGGGTAAACAGGTACAATGTCAAGTTCATTAAAAAACTTGTTTAAACACGTGGACATACTATAAGTTTGATTAAAATCAACATTAAGGTCACCACCAAAAACCAGACACTTGTAATTCATAGTTGTTAAATCATTGCAGACTGCAGCAAGACAACACAACAATTCATCTTGCCAATTATCAACTGAAGCACATGGCAGATAAACGTTTATGAAAAACAAATCGTGCAGCTGAACAATAACGTATCTTTCACGTGCAAATTTCAGCCTGGCGTCGGTAGCAAGCTTATTATTAACAAGAATGCCAACACCTCCGAAGGGCCTACCCTTCAAAACACCCTTAGAGACCACATCAGTCATAGCTTATAGGGTCTACAATTCACAGGTATGCACAATCATTTATGTGCAGTAAATATCTGTCAGAGGTGGCATTGTTGTCGAATATAATACTTAAAAAATCAAATTACAATCAAGCCATAACACTGATCGTCAGCAGCAGATTGGCTATGCTAAAAATTGGCCAACTTCTCCAACCCAGACATCGGTCGCCTTTCTTCTCATTACAAACAGCAGCGTCCTGGGTTTTAAAAAAAGTCAGGGGGCAAATGCAATTCCAACCTTACATTTAGCGTTCTCTAAAAAAATTTTTGACAATAAATTTTTGACAGGTTAAAATTTCAAAAGAGCAGTTTGCCCCTGCCGGTTTTGCCGCCACTGACACCACAAAGAATAACAACAGTCCATAACCTTCAACGAGCAACACTAAAAAGCATTATCAGCCCAACGCACTAATAAATGACAAATAATATTCGTTCGCCAGTGGCGTCGTGAGTTAAGAAACGTAGGCGAGGCAAAAAGTTTCCAATTTTTTGACAAGCACCGCAAAATTTTGACGTAAGAGATTATGGGTGTCCAACATTTTCGTTCTGCTAAAAATGGAAATTTTCAGCCCCACATTTTGCATCTTTGGTTGACAAATATTTTTTTTACACATTTTGCCTTTTTTGTCAAAAGCATTTTCCAGCAATTTGCCAACAGCCGCAAAATTCAGAAGAAAGAAACAAATTCGAATATTACCTTTCTCTCCTGTCCCCTCGCCACAACGCCACTGACTGTAGGCCTAGTGTACAGACAAACCAAAACACTAACCACTGATTGCAGCTGAACAAAAGAAATGACCGACTCCTCAGCCTCTTCATCGGTTGCCTTCCCTTTGCGTTACAAAAAAGCAGCGATAAGTTGCAATTTTCCCAGCTGCATTGTCGACTGAGATTTTAACTTTTAGCCTACCGTTATGCGAAGAGAGAGGCGGTCAATAGGGTCACAGCGCTGAGGCCTGACAGAAGAGGATAATGACTGCGCTCAATTTTTTTAATTTTTGATCTTAAATTAATCCAAAATTGGACATTTTCATTGTCAAATTATGTATGTTTAAGAT
>Ga0209367_1000204_pt1 | contig 49042 bp, 28 predicted proteins | sample WorMetLIZISLAND2_FD_187412 | JGI IMG/M metagenome (GOLD analysis project Ga0209367, IMG submission 187412) | Marine gutless worms symbiont microbial communities from Max Planck institute for Marine Microbiology, Germany - Olavius geniculatus... ... | reverse complement strand
TAAGTATACAATACAATACAACAATTACAATACAATGGAGAATTTGCACTCAAAAACTGACAAACAAACTGTCAGTTTAATCTGGCACATAAACTAAAAAGAACTGAAACGTTTAAAAAATGAAATGAGAGATACTGAGAATAGAAATAGTGTTAAATGTAAAAAAAACAAAATTCGAAAAATGACTGAAGTAAAGACAACTAAAATAAGAAAAAAACTAAAAAAAGTAAAAAATAAAGAATAACAATAAAAACTAAAACTCTGAAAAAACTGAAAAGAGTAAACATAAAAACCGTGAGCAGGTCTGAATAGCCGTGGAGTCAGTCCGAGGGGGTGCCAGATGTCTATGGAGGATAGGATTTGAGAAAATGAAAAGTTTTGAAAATGGAATAAAAGAATGATGCAGTGATACATGACAAGAGTGGTGAAAAAAATGCAATGAGAGATATTGAGAATAGAAATAGTGTTGAATGTAAAAATGATAAAATTCGAAAAATGACTGAAGTAAAGATCTTTGAGACATCAGCTGAAAAGATGGGGCCACTTACCAGTGATCTGATCAGTTACATATGCCTATAGGCTACAGCAGTTGCTAACTTGCTATTATTGCTTGGATAATCTAATAATACTGTACTAAATAACACCGGCAATTACGTTACTGTATCTTGTTTAAATACAAATTTAGTGCAGATAATGATACTTAAAAATTATTTATTTTTCATAGATTTTCACGGCAGATAACCATTCCATGCTAGCTTCCGTGAAAATTCACGGCAGATAGCGAAAATCGACTACTTATTTTCCGTGAATTTTCACGGCAGATAACACCTTGCATTTTGGGCAGGTTCTGCAACTAAATTTTTAGCCGCAAGAGATTTGCGCCATAGCCATAGTAATCAAAATTAGTAACGTTAAAAAAACAACAAACACCTATAGCAAATGCGCCCAACTCAGCTCACTGTAGATGGTAAATACTTTAAAATAAAAAAACTAATGCGACTCCAACAACGAAACAGAAATTGATCAAATGACAGCTTAGAATGTAAAATGTAACATTGTAGTAGAAATTGAAATTAAAAACTGCATTGACATCGTTTCACTGCGATGGGCGCAGGCCGCAGGCACCTATCATTATTTAACTATTCTGCTGTTAGTTTTATTACTAGTTTTTAAAAATAATTATTTAAACATTTATTTTTTGTTTTAAAATAACATTTTAAACTAAAGCATTTACTTTAATAAAATGGAATTTACCGAGAACTTACAGAGAGAAAATGAGACTTAGCATATCACAACCACTTCCGGTATTTCTAAAGTGTGATTACAATTTAGTTATGAATAAAATTTGGGAAAATAACCATGTTGTTTATAGTTCTGAAGATGAAGGTGAGACATTATCAACTTAACACTAAAAGTGGTTGCGTGGATTTATACCGTATGAATAGAGTTCGGAAAATGAATCATATTTGCTCTGTCTTATTATACCGTGCTACTTTTTGTTATATGGGCAGTTGTAAGTGCCGTTGCGGCCCTTCTGACCCTTGGAACACATGTTTTATTGTTCTGTTCTGTATTTTCTGACATTGTCCTGTTTTGTGTTTCCAAAATAAACTGATGATGATGATGATGATGATGGTACCACAGTCTCAGAGGTACTGTTGGTGAGGCAGGGCTATGGGTAATAAGCGGATGTGCGGATGTGGCAACGGGTAAAAGGCAGATAAAATCTGCGGATGCTAAGTGCGGATGTGTGGGTAAAAGACGGATGTGCGGATAACACTTGTCACGTACATTACCAGTCATGAAAGTTGTTTAGTTTTTCAATCATTTGCTCTGTAATTAACTGCTCAGCGGACGCTTTATAGGCGGCAATGGTTTGAAGTCTGCCGCTGTGAATTTTTTTCACATTTCACACTCTGCATAGGCCTAGACAATTGCCTAATTCCTGATTGCGAATTCACTATCTTTTTGACAATATCGCAATATTTTCTACAGATTCTTCACTACGCTGCATGACTGGAAAGTAAGATTACAAATGGAACGAATTAATGGTGTCGTAATTTATCTACAATTGTAATTTAGTTTTACCTAAAGACATATTTTATTATCTAAATGGAGCATGCTGCCTTGGTCAATGTTCATGTCTTCCTCCTATTCTTTGTATAAGATTTACATATCGATATCGTGATATTTTGTAAAAGATCATACCCCGGTATCGATATCATATTGAAGTTGAAATCCTGATATCGAATCATCACTATTACATTGTGACTTCCGGTGCTATATGTTTTGTGCCTGTGTGAACATGAGCTGAAAGGCCAATGTTAATCTGGAGGCGTGTGATAATTTGTTTTAGAACTAAGTGAATCGAGTGCTGACAGTAGTATAATCACTGTGTCGGACTCTGAGGAATCTGAGGATGACGAGTCTGATTGTTTGATATCAGCAAAGAAGTCAGCTTTCACACCGAAGCAATATCAGAATCACGATATGGATGAGCATGCTGCAGCTGTTGCTTCCGTGTTTTTAAACACGACTTATAAAGCTAGACACAGCAGTTCTGCAACCACATTGGCAGCAGATGATGTAACTGAAGACCGAGATACAGATTCCAGCAATTTTGACGAAAATGCAACTCCAGCTGCGTTGGTTGATTCGAAGGCTGCAGCTGATAGTGTACTATCATCTAAAGAATTTACTTCTGCATGCACCGTATCATCACAGAATGATACTGATTTACAACCTACGCAACATACTTTGCAAATTATGCCATCCGCCAGTGAAGCTAATGAAGCAGTTGAACTCACAGACTGCATTGCAAGGGAATTGGACAATGCAGTAAACAGTGAGCTTAATGATACCTTCTGGGATCCCATTGACTTGTTTCTGAATGACAAGTCTGGAGTTCTTAATGACGTGTGCAATGGCTCTTTGTTTGCCGACTTATCATTCAGTACTGAGTGTCTAGTTGAAGACTGTGATTCTGTACAGTTGCTGGCTTGCAATGATGAGATTCAGCAGGTAGTTGTAACAAGTGAAAGTAGTCAATGCACCAGTGAAGTCATCGCTAATCTGGACATAACATCCTGCACCTTACCTTCTGTTGAGAGGTCTGCTGATGTAGTACCGATTCCTTCTGTTGCTGCTGATGGTGATGGTGATGTTTATAATCAGCCAATGGTCTGTTTCCCGCAGTCTCAATTATTGTACTCACCAACCAGTGCAGAAAATAGTGGAGTGATTGTTTCAGTTGATGTTGAAAATGAGTCAGCCGTCATTACTAGCAGCAGTAGTGCTCTGCTTCAGAGATGTGCATCATCTTCAGCATCTTCTGACAGCATTCATCCTGAGCCTGCTGATCAGCTGCCGTCACCAGTTCAGCAGGCAGATGGCTTTTGTTCTTTGATACCGAACTCTGGAGATAAGCATAAGTCTCTCATTGTGCATTTAGATGTCAATGAAAATGAACTGGTGAAGCCGATTGCAACCAACTGTATTAAAAGCGATGAACTAAACATGCCATTTTCAGATGTGAAAGTTGCTTTTGAGAGTGTACAAGACAACAGTGATACATTGGTCACGGAGAGTGCTGAAAACTGGTTATTAAATGGAAGTCGAAAGCGATTGCAAACTGAAGATTTCTCTTCATGCAAACGATTCCGAACTAAAGAAGACTGTTTGAGTGCTGTTTGGTTGGCGGCATTTGATGGCAGTGTGCACGGAGATGTAACTGATAATGTTGACTTGTCTGTGATCTCTATTGCTACTCACTCGCACAGTGATAGCAGTGTGGTCACTAGTAGTTATGATGAAAACTTACATTTATCTAGCACGGATAAATTGCAGAATATCTGTTGCTGTAGCTGCAAGTTGCCACATGTTGCATCTTCATTGTCGTACTGCAGCGATGGACATGCATGTTGTTCAACATGCTTGCAACATCAAGTGAAAAGATTATTGTCAGCACCCAGCAAGGCATGGGTTTTCTCCTTTATCTTTATTTTGCTGTCCATGCTGTTCAGTGTAGGGTACAGTATACATGATAAAACAGTGTTCATTTTTGTAAGGTGTATGTAAATTTGCATACTACTTTTGTTGTTGCACATGTGAACATATAAACAGTTGAACACTGCTGCCAAAAATGTTCTTGTATTCTTTTGTTCTTTTTTCTGATAATGCACAAATCCTCGGAATAGAGTATTGTCATGCATGGAGTAATGTCATGCTTTTTACATGGCTACTTTGACTCTGTTAACTGCATAAATGTACAGCATTATGTAGCATATTGTGTATACTGCATCCTAACTGGTATCAACAATGTCCTCACCATTGCATAAGATATGGATGTGTTGATTGTTTGCTCTATTGTACACACACAGCTTTTATTGTCATCGTAGCTAGAATGTAATTTGTGCAAGCAACTTGCCGACTTTAATGAATAGATTCATCAGGTCGAATGTACTTTGCGAAAAAAATTCATTAAATACGACCCAAAAGATTTTTATCTCATGACATTTAGAACAAAGTTGAGACGTCAAGGTATAAAAATCCTTTTGGTCGTATTTAAAGAATTTTTTTTCGCAATTTACTGACTTACTTCTGCTGCTGTTTCAGGAATCACTTCGGTGCATGGCCGCTGGATGTCAGAGATTCTATAGCATGTGTAAGTGACTGTGGTGTTTACTTCATTTCGTTTACTGGATTGTATGCTTTTATGTGGTGTTTGGTCATGCAGCAGCTAAGGGAAAATTAGATGTTTGGTTAGTGATGAGGTGGCCAATGTGCATTTTTCTATCATGTAAATGTAAGGTAGTAACTACATTAACTGTTGGTGCAATTCTTCTACAAGTTTCTTTCCTTGTAGATGTGGTTAAGTTAGAAGTCACTGTGTGTTGTTGTTGTTGTCACAAGCAAAGCCCATCAGGCAATGCCTAAGTGGGAAGCAAATGTCACGAGAGATGACAAACTCCTAAAAGTTTGAGTGATCTTTAGTCCCAAATCCTCTCTTTCTTCTTTTTCCTTTTCTAACAGTAGTTGATAGCCATTGGATTTTTAATCCAGGCAGTGCTGGGCACCATGTGTAAGTGGCTGCCAATGGGCAAATTACTTGCACATGAAATGCATTGGTAATGACTTTGTGTTGTTTGTAGCTCGGCTGCGTAACTCCTTGCCTCAGATGGTCATTGACATATTGGAAGAGAAGATGGAGCAAGAATACCGCTTCGGTGCTTTGTCTTTACTCAAAGAAATCAATAACACTCAAGTACCCACTGAAGATGACAATGATGATGCTGGTGTTATTGTCAAAACTCCTACTGTGAGTTGATGTCTATTTACATTTAGTATAGTATTGGTGACATTTTTGGAGAATAAGTTTGTTTACTGGCTGAGTTGTATTTTTACACTGTGTCCCGATAAAAAGTGGATCCCTAAAGCATTGTCAATAACTGCATTTAACTAAAACTGCCGCTAGTGTAAATTACTGTCCAATGCATTTAGGTTATTCATAAAATGATTACAAAATTTGGCATAAAAGTATGAACTACAAATGAAGAAATCGAATTTTTAAAAAGTTTTGTTTTTATATACCGGTACAAGCAGCTGCTTGTTATAGCCTGACGTCATTGACATGTCACAGTCATGTAAACAAGAACAAATGATGGTTTTTAACAAAAATGATAGTTTTAGTTAAAGTTTTGTGCCAAAAAAGTTATGAAGCATAGAAGTTGATCAAAAAGTTTTCAAACAAAAGCTGGTCTCTGTTGTCGTTGAAGAAGTTGCTCATGAAGACTGATCAAACTGGCACTTTGGATCACAAATCCGGCAGTGGTAAAAAGTGTAAAAAGCAGAATTAAGTAAAGAGAATGCACTGGGCACCCACAAAACATGAAGTAAAGTAAAACGGTCGGCAAAGGCCTATACAAAATTGTTGTGTTGTATACTGGACATTTTGAATAATGTAATTTAAATGTTAATAAAACTGACACTGTCGTATTATTTTTAAAAACTGATACAACATTCTTCTTGGCTTACTTCACGGTTATTATGTTTAAAATTTCAGACAAAATCGTTACAGCTATTTGTTTTGGGGTCCACTTTTCATTGGGACACAGTGTATTTGTGTAGCGCATAAGAAACAGAGGTGGTTGGTGCAATACAGTCACAACTTGTCAGTGTAGGCAACAGTAAACGTACATGTCTTGAGTCTTGAATTGAAAACTGGTCGACGCTTTGCAACTTAAGATTGTTGACCCATTAAATTGTCTTTGTAAATGTAGACCCCTAGATGAGATGTGTCATTGAGTAATATCATCACTAGACCCATAGTGAGACAGTGCCTTTGAACACTGACAGAACAGTTGATGTATCGGTAGATATTGTCTTTTTATACAGGCAAAGCAGTGTCAAAAAGCAGTTGATGCATTGGAAACTATTCAGTTGATTTCTGGTTTCTCATCAGAAGAATCTGACACAGTGACCGGACAAATCCAGAATTCATTATTAGTTGATTTACACTTTTTGCTGCCACAACACTGGACATCTATGAGTGATTCTCAGGTACATACAGTGGTTCATGTACTTTGATTTCAATTGTGTTATGACTGATTTTTTTGTCTGTTGTCCATCAGGCCTATTATCATGCAGTGCCTAATGTTAGGCTAGGTCCCACAGTGGTCTACGAAGAAACGTTGATTCATACAGTCAAGATACTTTTTATGGTGCCTAGTCAGGGCTCGAAGTGGGACAGTATGGTACTTCCTTGGCCGACTGGAAAGCATACCGGCACTTCTATTCTGAGAAAAGTCATTCCGGTATGCTTTGCAGGCCATTTTATGAGATTTAGGCAACTGGTTGCTGATGTTTGCATCGATCAGTGGCCAAAATAGTGCTAGCTTGAGGGCGCGAAGGGAAAGAAGGCAAAGCTACCATCCCGGCATTTGTTTTATCCCACTCCGAGCCCTGAGCTTAGCTAACATTGTCAGAGTTTCGAAGATGTTTTTTCTGCTTTTTTGCCAATTTGTTTGCTTGTGGTTTGTTTGACTATTCACTGTCATCAGATACTAGCCTTGATTTAAGGCAAGGTTTTTAAAGCTGTCCGTGCATAGCCATGGTTGCCATGATCATCATTTGTTTAACATTTATTTGTGCAATGAGATAAAATTGTTGTCATAGAAGCCATGCAAACTGCACATGTGAAGTATGGAATTTATTGTAATTTGTAACAGTGTGGCGATTAACTGTAGTATTTGACTATTGTATCTCTTGTTGTAGATTGATTGTGAAGAAATATCTAATGCAGTAGGCTACACCAACTTTGTTTCATTCTTTGCTTTTACAGCAACCACGCTAAGTGTTCTACACCATGTGCCATAAAAACGTGTGTTACTTTACTTTTAAGTTTTGTCCATATCTTTGCCAATTATTGACTGATTTTCAAATTTTTTTACTGGCACACTCTGCAGACAATTTGCGCTAATGTGATTATTATAGATCCCACTGCACCGTAAATGCATTTCTACACTACCTTGTGAAATATAAATGTAAGCCAAAGCTAACGATAATAACAAAAGTTTAGGTAAATGAAAAACTTCTCAGACCAACATTGTGATGAATGATTCGTATGACACTAGACCAGGGGTCTCAAACTCATTTGGGGGTGCAGGCCACACTGCAAGATATCACACAGTCGGTGGGCCACATTGTTTTTAGAGACGACAAAATGCAGTAATTAATACAAATGACAAGTTATTATTACAGTATAACTTAAGATTTTTTCCCGTCTTACCGCTGATTTGGCAGAAACCAGAGAGTTGACGTTAGTCTTGAAATCACGGGTGTTAGCCAATCGCAATGTTGTATTCAGATGTTTACTAGTGAGTCTTGATCACAAAACGGATATGTTGATCTTCATTGATGAGAAGAACTGTTCACAAACGTATGTACGGCCAAACGTTGCTATTATTTCGGAGGCTGCAGTCATTAATTTTGGATACTTTTCTTTGAAAAGAAATTTGTAGAAATCAAGAACACCAATGTCCATGTACTTCTGCTTCTGCTTGTCACACTTCAAATCCAATACCTCCATCTGGAATTCTTCAGAAATGCTTTCTGCATCATCAAACGGAGCAGCAAAGAGTGCAAACTGGTTGAAGATTATTGAACTCTTGAAAACATCAGTCATTCTCTGCAAGTAATCCAGAAATGACATCTGTATAATCTTTCAGGTGCTGTGGCTTGACTTCACTTAGGTCCAAGTTGCCAGCACCGACGTTGGTCGCTGCCAGCATCAGCATGCAGCTCCACTAAAGAGAACACAAATGAGAAAAAAGTAGTTTCGCTGGGTTACTGGAAAAAATGCTGTAAAATGAATCAGACGACTTATTTTGATCTTAAATTTTTAGAATTTCAGATTATGTGTTACGGGCCACAAATAACGCCTTCGCAGGTTGCATGCGGCTCGCGGGCATGAGATTGAGACCCCTGCACTAGCCTGTGTTATACCCACAGTCTAGTGTCATACAGACCATTCACTTCACCCACCTCGTAGTTTGTTAACACTGTCAGTTGTCTGCAATGAGTGGGGTTTTTATTGTGTGCATTAAAGGGTTATTCTCTAGTAGCAGTGGATGGTGGCAGCATGGAGTATGAAGGTGTAGCAAAGCAGTTTTATCAGACGATGTCAACGCTTGATGCCGTCATTCTTCACATTCAGCGACTCCAGAATCCCATCCTGTGGCAGTTCTATGCAATGTCTGTATACTTGTCTTCAGTATATAAATATCTATCACTTACACAAAAGTGAACTGTTGTTTACAAACTTTGTGATGTGGAAATCTAAGTAAAAGTTGCATACCAGAAAACTTTGAATGGAAGCCCCCAGCTGCAATTAGTACAAATTGCTTTGTCCCCTGGCTTGTATCTGGGACGTGGCATTTATATGGGACACAGCTTATGTTACCATGGTACGTTATCCGCCAGGCTCTAGTGATAGTTCACTGTATTCTCAAAAGAATCAGAAAATTGTTTTCTCCTGTGTGTCAAATATACTGATATTTTAGTCATACTGGCCTGTATCTGAGACCAGGAGCCAAATTTTCAAAACTTATCTTTGGGAGACTTCTTTTCCAACGAAAGTATGCGGATTTTCAAAACCTTTTTGGAAAATGTCTTAGGAAGAATGTGAGAAGACTTTTTAAAGATTTTGAGAAAGGGTGCACAATTTTTGAAACCTCTTTGAAACTTCTTAGGAAGAATTTAGGCAAATATGTAGGAAAGCACTAACCTTGTCCCACACAGAGAAAGCTGTGTAATAGAATGAAATTTGCAAAAAAGTACGCAATGTTGACACTCAGTTTAGACATCTTTTGTGACATCATAGGTTATTTGTGTAACGCTGCGGTAGAATCAACAATAAGTAAGTAAAGGAAATTGACTTTTGGTCAACTCAAAAACCAAGCGGTGTGTAAAATGTGTTTCCCGTGGATGTGCTAAGATAAGAAGTTTTCCTAAGAAGTTTTCCTAAGAAGTTTTGATTACGTCACGTGGTTGTTATAAGCACATCTAATTGGTTGAACTAGTTTAGGAAGATAAGCAAAGAAGAAGTTCTTTGAAAATGCAAAGAAAGCCGTCGAAAATTCGGAAAAGAAAACTTCTTTGGAATTCCTAAATCATCTGACATAGGAAGATCTTTGGAAAATATCTTAGGAAAGTTTCGAAAATTTGGTCCCAGGCCTATATTTGGGAATCCAGGATTTGGCTTGTAACTGGGACCCAGCTTTTATTAGTACAAGTTACCTTGATCCCTGGCCTATATCTAGGACCTGGCATTTGTTCGAAGTTTTACGGTAAGTGAGAAGTGAAAGAGAACTGGAAATTAGTTTAAGAATGTTTTCTGGAACAGTAATATTTGTGTGTTTCATTAGAGAGATGCAATGTTGGTTAACTGTTGAAGTGACGGTGGCTGACTGACTCTTAAATTCATCATCGCAGTTATTATAGAGTAGCTCAGCATTGAAGACAGTGTGATCTCTTAACTGGCCAACTTGCATTATGTAAGGCAATTTGAGCATTTTGGCCTGAGTAAAAATGGCCATTAAAACCGTGTACATATGCATATGTATTGTCTTGATATGTACAGCTTCTGTGGCCAACCAGCTGGTAATACACAGTACTCCAGTAATACAAACTTTTTAGTTTGAGTTTGTTAGGTCAACTCAGCCTTCCATCTCTCTTGGGTAGGTAAATCGAGTTTACCCCTCTCTGGCTTGGATTAAGCTAGGGTGCATTCACCTGTGTTGGGTGACAGGTGACACTGTGTGATCCCATATGGCAGGTGACGCTCCGTAGATTTATGTTTGGTGTAGGCAGAAGAAGCAGAGAGAAAGTGAGAAAGATGAGACTGAAATGAAGCCGTTAGAAGCAGCCTCGGAGAGAAGGTTGTTTCATGGCGTTCGGTGGCGACATTTTGGCTCTGTCGCTCGCTCGAACATCGACTGGCGTGCAACCGGATTTTCACACGGAGTCATGTTTGGCCAAGGCAAGTCAATGCCACTCAGTATTCTCCTTATGTTTAAATGACTGAACTAACTGGCTTATCAAAGACACGAAGCATTAGTGCAGAATGCCATGCAATACAGAAGCGAAGCACAAAATTTGTGAAAAATGAACCAGCTACTGAACATACCTAAACAGGCACTTGCATAGCAACAGACCCTGAACTAATTAAATTGACATTGTGGAAGTGGTTATTATTAATTATGCCTGAATTAACATAGTCTGTGGTTGTGTGGGAATGTGTGGACACAGTGTAGACAGAGAGAATTATTAAAATGTCACAAAAATGTAAAAGACTATTGCTGGTACTGGCTAAAATTTTTATCGATTAATCTCCAAAAATTAATCAATTAAATTTGATTCAGAAAAAACCATGAAAGTGCAGAATTAAACTGCTGGTTCTAATTTTTTTAGAATTATGCAAACTTAGGCAAAATCGAAAAAGTGATGATGATAATGCAGTACACAAACTGTGTAGTCATAGCTCACGAAAGTGCAGACTGTTGAACTAACACTATACAAGTGCAAATCTTGAGGCGTGTTCTATGAGAAATAAAATTAGATTATAAACTTTCATCATCAGTCATTTTAGGGAAAGGGAGCAAAAGGAGGAGAGGAAGAGGAAGGGAAGGGGAAGAAGGATTTGCTCCATCTGGAAAAATTTCTTAGCTATGCCACTGATATGAATATCGTAGTACTTTATAATAGTCACTTTTTTCTATATACAGTACTGTCCTGCATGACATTTGTTTTTTCATATATAATTGTACGTTGTCTTCGAAGCAGTTTGACTATGACTGCAATAAAAGAATATTGTATTGTATGAGTCTTTCTTTTTATGCCTCTGCCAATGTAGTGGCTGGAGGCATTATGTTTCCACAGTGTTCGTGTGTCTGTGTGTGTCTGAGTCCCGAACAAACATTGTTAGCAAGATGTCTTGGGTATTTGTTGACGGAATTTGACCAAACTTTCACCACTAACGGATTGTTTGGCAAGGATGAACGCATCAAATTTCGGGGTCATGGTCATGGTGGGTCAAATATGCCCAAATGCACTTTTTGGTCTTGTTAACCGTTTTGAGTATCAGCTTCTTTTCTCATGTTGGTGGAGGCATAATATACTGTGTCTCAAAAAACATCCGCAACATTTTCGACTGTAACTTGAAGATCAATTATCAGATTTTGATAATTTTTGGTACGAATATTCCTGATACAACTTGCCATCAGACGACCATTCAGTTTCCCTTCTCACCCAGTGTATGGTTCTGCACTACCTAGGGAAATCAGATCAAGCGAAATATGTGTTGAAATAAACAGAAAACCTGAAAAAACATCCCCAACATTATCGATCGTAACTTGAAGAAAGATTAGCAGATTTTAGTAATTTTTGGCAGAAATATTTCTGTAGTCGATGGAGTTGTAGCAACCATCTAATTAATGGTTATTGTCTGCTATTGCTTTATTTTTACGTGCAACAGCAGCTACTGCTGTAGCGCGTCTTAGCCATCACAATTCTGTTTGTCTGTCTGTCCATCACAAAGGTGGATCAGTCAAAAACGGTGCAAGTGAGGATCACCAAATCTTCACCGTCGGCTGCCTGAAAGACTAGTTTTAGGAACCGTTAAGTTTTTTTTTATAATTTCGAAGAGGGTCACCCCGAACGAAGGCGCTAGATGAGAGGAAGACCTGAGGGTATGGACAATTTGCGATTTTCAGCCGATATGGTGTTGGCTGAGCGAGACAGGTCGCTCCCTCTGGTGAGTCTGAGTAAAACATTATAGATAATATAGCCACCGGTCGTCTGGAGCCCTCTGGCGATTGACTTACATTTTGTTTTACTGGGCTTTCAAACATTCACTGCTGTTGCGCGTTCCTCATTGTTGTTTTGATTATCAACTTCCCAGTGCTTGTTTTACTTATATCATTTCAATTCCATCAAAATAGTTTCAGTTTTAGTTTGAGTGTTAGATAAAATGTGTAACTTGCCTGCAGGTTTTCGATTATTCGTATTCATATATTGCATGTGTGCTGCACATAATTATGATGAAAATGATGCTGGTGATTGTTAGGGACATACTTTGCTCGGGATGCAAGTTACGCGCATGAATACACGGACGTCAAGTTGATTGACAAGGTCGCTAAAGAAGATGACAGCACTACTAACGATTCATCACTGCTTAACGATGCTGCTGCTGCTGATGGTGTACGTGATAATTGCACTGAAGCAAGGGTGGCAGAGGTGACATGTGAAAACCGTGTGACAGAAGGCTTATCGGTGGTTGGTGATGGCAGTGATGTGAAGATGATTAAAGTCTTACCAGCTACTGATAACAACAACAATAGCGGTGATGTCGGGAGACAACAGTTGCGGGTGATGGTAGCAGCACGTGTATTCGTAGGCCGCTATACGACTGGTCACAGAACATATCGTAAGCCACCGCTGCTTGAGTCGACACGACCCCACTCATCCTCCGTATCGTATGACTCGTGTGTTAATTACATCGATGACCCAACACTGTTTGTGATATTTGACTCGAGTCAGTGCTATCCCGAGTATTTCATTACATACAGCTGTGCATCCGAATGACAGACTTGGCTGCACTGCCTTGTCTTGGATATGTTAATACTATACACTGGGGTATCTCTTTCCCTGCTGAACCATTTGAACAACTTCCCACATCCCATCCTTTACCCCTTTTTTCTCCTTTTCACTTCCATTTTTCTCTCCTTTCTTCTCACTCTTTTTGGGGCCTCTTTTAACTGCAGCTATGGGATCCCACATCCAATGATGTCGGGCAAAACCTTAGCCAGCGTCGCTTTTGACACATTTTGGGTCTGAAAAAAACATTTGGAAGCTTGATAGTCAAATTATGTACAAATACTGTTGTGAAATCTGGCGTTTTTGATGACTGCTGTTATTTTTTTTAGTAATTAAGTAAATACATTTAGGTCTTAAAATTATAGACACTTCTCTTCCATAATGGCTGAAAAACTTGTCCCCCTTCTTTGGTTACAGATCATTTGCTCCCATGTTTATACCCCTGGATACCCTTGACTCTACAGTACTGTATCCTATGTCTGTTAATTACTCATTCAAGAAGTTAACATTATCTTGTATTTTTGTATTTTATATTTTGTCTTTATTATACAGTGCTGAAGATAATATTAAGAAATGTGTGGGTTTACGTTTCAAGACTTGAAGTTGAAAATTTGACTTTTTGAATTCTCTCTACATGCATTCTTTAATTTGCCTGATTAATTGTTACGACTGCACTTTTTTGAAATGCCAGTTTATTGGCCGCGTTCTTGTACATTTGTTGCATTAATACTGTGCCACTGGCAGGGTTCTACAGGTTAATGTCAGGGAAAACTGGAAAAATTCGGGGAATTTGTGTGGTTGGGGAAAGGTCAGGAACAAATATTGTTTTTGAAAAGTCAGAGTAAATGATCCTGGATCGTGCAGACTGAGGATATCTGTGATTTTCTGTGTCTCCAAATATTAAAAAGCAAGCAAATTTGCAGCTTCCATTAAACGTCCAAAAGCTAGAAGTGTTTCAGCTTCAAGGGGGGGGCTTGGCCCCTGACCTCCCGACCAGGTTCTTTTTCGTTTGCATATTGCTCCATTACTACATTTTCATTACTTTATGATATAGTGTATCATTTCTGACATTTGTGCGATAGGGTAATTTTTTCGATAAGGTTAGATAAATTGTCATTTTATGACTGGAAAAGTCGGAGAATTTTGCTACAAAAGACCTGTGACATTGGACATCATTTGAACAACAGGGACTAAACACAATGATACAAAACGAAACTAGTAGGTTGTAGTTTGCAGCAGGGTGATCACTTGTCCGTAAAACAGAGAAATGCCAGGGAAATATCAGAGACTTCAGTCAAAATCAGGGAAATGTTGGGGAAAAATCTTGTCGGAGAGAAATTTACCAAAAACTTTCCTAAAAATTGCGTCAACAGAATTCTATGCCAATCATTTTATACTGTTTATTGCTAAAGTTTGCTTACTTGTGTTTTAGTTTCTGATATTTATATATGTGTTATATTTTTTGCTTAATACTAGGGTTGTGTTATACTGTTGTTGAGTACATGCATCGATAATAACAGTGATGTTAAATGAGGATAATTTTTCGAGGCTGAGGACAAACCTTTCAGGCCAAGGCGGAGGACAGTTTGCAAAGTCCAACAAGAAATTTAAGCTAATGCTCACGAGACGCGCGAAAGCCTATAGCAGTTCCTGTTCAATAGTTTAGCTGAAAATTGGGGTGTTCACGCTCAGTTAATATACAAATACCAAATTATCTATCCGGATCGCATAACGATAGTTGCGTGGCGCCATCTTGTGAATGATATAGACTTGTGTCGCAGCCCAAAATTGCTAAAAAAAATCCATAAAACCCCTATTTTGGCGTTCAAGGACATTCAAGGTCATTGAATTTGGTGGCAATCGAGAGCCAGTGTACGACTTCCTGTTAGTGATTAATAGTAACCTGGGCCTTATCTCACACCGTTTCTGGGATACATCGACTTATTGGCTAAAAATCACAAATTTTTCCCACCCCCCTCTCATTTAACGCCCTCGTTCGGGGTGACCCCCTTCGAATTTATGGAAAAGCTGTATGGTTCTTGAAACTAGAGTTCCAGGCAGCCGACGGTGAAGATTTGGTGATCCTAGCTTTCACCGTTTTGACTGATCCACCCGTGTGACAGACGGACAGACAGACGAAAAGAATTGTGATGGCTAAGATGCACTGAAAGCAGTCACATATAATATTATTACGTACACATAAATTGACATTATGCAAATACTAAACTGTTGCTGTTCTGCATTTAGCAGAAATCATGACTATGATCCTGTTATCGTCATCTGTATTCAAATTGATTTGCTCTACAGTGTGGTCCAAAAACCGCACAAAGTTATTAATACCATAATTTTGCAACCGTACGTCATGTGGTTTTCAGCAAAATGTTCCGCACCCAAAAAAATTCTTTACGTGACTAATATCAGTATTTGAATACAACAATTAAATATTCTTTGGTACATACTAAGGTACATATGCTGTTTTTAATAGTTCACTTGCCAGCGGCAAAAACAAAAAATATTTAATTGCTGTATTTAAACACTGACTTTAGTCATGTAAAGAATTTCTTTCAGAACATTTTGCTGAAAATCTCATGAACGGTTGCAAAATTATGGTGCCATAAACTTTGTGCCGTTTTTTGGACCACCCTGTACTAATAAATTGTAAAATCTTATGCAGCAAAGATTTCGTGATCTTTCACCGTTTTTATGCGCGACATTATTAAGCTTTTACGCACATCAAGAGGCCAAAATAAAAAAAGTTCCAGGACAGGCCGAGGACTGAATTTTCGAGGCCGAGGACATAATTTCGTCCTTGAGGCCAGCTTGGCCTCAAGGACTTAACATCACTGGACGATAAACTCACAATCTATTATATTAGGCAAGCGATGTCAGTCAGACTTGTTCCGCTTGTTATCCGACGCTCTATGTCGATGTCCGCAGCATTTATTCACAATCACTTTGAGCAGTCTGTACAGCAGGTAGACGAGGATGTGAAGTATGATAAGCACGAAAGCAAGGACGTCCAGCATCAGGAACGAGTAGAGAGGCAAGTCGTTGCCGGCTGAACGTAGATGATCACCGCCGAATCGACAAACGTGCTCGATCCAGAACGTCGCTCGTTCCACCGGACTCTGAGCTTGACTCCGGAATATCTGCGATGCTTTCGCGATGCGTTCTTTGTACGACTTATCGCCCAGTATCTTGTGAATGTTGTCGAGCAGCTGATCAGCCGTGAAGTCGTGCAAATCCATTGACATACCGTAACCTTTGTGATCGAGACGTTTGGCGTTGTAATACTGATCGGCAAGCAGAGGAAATCCGATCATAGGAACTGCGTGGTAGATAGCCTCATACTGTCCGTTATTTCCGCTGTGCGTAATGAAGAGTTTGACCGATGGATGCGCGAGGATGTCGTTCTGTGGTAACCATGGACTTATCATTACGTTGTCTGGAAGCTCTAGTACGTTGCCGCTGTTGTTGAGTTTCCATATTGCTCGGTATCCGTCAAGCCGACCAAACGCCACGGAAAACTTTTCCGCCATGTGAGCCGGAATGCTGGAAATCATGGATCCAAATGTCATAAGAATAACTCCTTTCTTGGCGCCGTCAATGAAGCTCTTAATGTCAGGAGGAAGTTTTCCAGTGGACCGTCTGGCTGTCAGTCCGCCGATGTCGACCATGTTTGGCATCATTGGTCGTGGGTAGTCGAGAACATTGTCCTTGGTTAGAAACCACAGGGCTGACTTTGACGCAAGTTCGTCTAACGAGTTAAAATAACCGTAACGTCGAAACTTGTCCATAGCTTCGTGACCCGGGTCGGGGAATTGCATTGGCAGCAAAAACAAAAGGATGAAAAAAGCAGCAGTGTTCTTCAGCCTTTCGGCGAATGTCATTTGTTCTGAGAGCGGATACAGTGCGCTGGGAACAAACGATGGAAACCAGGGAACTCTGACAAGTAGTGGATCAATGACATCGGTGTAACTGATCCAAGGAATCCGCAGTCGATGTGGAATGAGATACAAGCACTTTGAAATGAACGTGCCGTCAAGAACGGCCACGTTGAATTTCTCTCTCTCCAGTTCAGCCAATTTGCCATCATTGTCATCCGACGTCAATTGTTGGCACCATTCTTGTGATCTGTATAAACGAGTACTGTGTGTTTTAGCGCGCAATCTACATGTAGCAGGTGTAAAAATGGGCATGCGTGTAGAGCCTACAGTTATGAACGAGATCTGGATACTACAGTGCAGAAGCAATTGACACTTAATTGAAAGGGCCTGCTAAATAGTAATGCACCAAAACACGTATTTCGCGACTCAAAAAGAAAAAAAAACGAACAGAGGGCATTGCCCTTCCAAGCTCTGTCAAAGTTCTTTCCCAATGGAGAAGGGACAAAGGGAACACCGACACCCTATCCCATATACCCATGCCCTATGCTACTCTCGGAGCCTGTGGCGCCCCTCTATTCTTGCGCCTTCGACGCTTGATCTGCCCTTAAACCCAAATTCTGGATCCGCGTCTGTATAGACACAATGTAGGCTATACGGCAGTATTGTGTCAGTTTTAATGCAATGGATTCCGTTTAAGGTATACGGTTAACAATTTCAAAAAGGTAACTGGAACTTTCGTACCCGAAAACTTTCGTTTCCAAGAACGAAAGTTCCATGTGGAACTTTCGTTCCTTGGAACATTTGTGACTCGTCCCCAGGAACTTTCGTTCTCAACATCAAAATTAGCATAGAACTTTCGTTTCCTAACACTGATTATTAGGCCTATACTGTACACAATTTTGACGCGCTTTTTTAATTACAGCTATGCTATGCGTCGATGGTACCATTGTCTGTCTCTCGTCCGTCCGTCCGTCCGTCTGTCTGTCTGTAACGGATGTATTGTGAATAAGCGTTGGGTCATAAAGGAAAACTTTTTGCACGGATAATAATTTAGTTCTGTGTTAATGCTCTCTGCATACAAAATTTCGGCCATGCAGTGCAAAGGAAACATTTTCAAATTTGGGGTTGAATAGACGGTGGTAGAAAAATATGCGTCTTTTTCAACGGAAAACTAACCATATCTCGCCCTTTCACATGAGATAAAAATCTTCGAACTTGGATGACCTTGAAGGTCAGTACTGCAACAGGAACTGCATAGGCTGTAGTGCGTCTTTCTTGTTACTATTATATCCTGTTGAAACTCTAGCTATATACGTCTAGCGAGTGACACAAAATTGGAGCTTTTATCGCTGAACTACAAGCACTACGTAAGGATAAGGGGTTCAGTAATTATCAGTGTCGGGGAAGTTCCTGAGAACGAAGGTTCCAGGGAACGAAAGTTCCAAGGGACGAAAGTTCCCGAGGACGAAAAATGGAACTTTCGTTCCCGGGAACGAAAGTTCTCGGGTACGAAAGTTCTATAAATCTTTAAAAAAAATACGTACACCTTTCCGGCGATCGAAGTCATCAGTTGTATGTTGCCGCGCGATTTGATGGATAAATTTGTGAAATATTCTTGAAGAGCATCGTAGTCAATGTCCTTCGCGTCTCTGTATCTAACGACGGTGAGCTCCGTCCTGTTTCTCATCTCCGGAATATTCAGCCGGAAATTCTCTGAAATGTAGATCGTCACTTTATGACCTCGGTTAATCAGTCCTTCGGCCATCGCGGCCATTGAAAAGACATGACTGTTTCCAATCAGAGGTACCATGAGAATTTTGTATGTCCAGACGTGCATAGGCAGCATTGCAATGAGGAGAACGGGAAAAATCACACTTGAGAGAAAAGAAGAATGCTCCATCGCTTCATTCTCTGCAGCTTCTAAACGCTAGAATTCACTCAATGCAATAGTGTTTGCAGTGACGTACACATTATTATCCGCTAGTATTCGCCGCGAGCACTAGCGTCTAGTGACTCGACTATCGTCGACAGGCCCGTCTTCTAGGAGGTGGCACTTTGGCCCTGCGCCCCAAAAGGGGCCCCGCACTACGGCGGTGATTGCCGCAACAGACCATAGATCGATCGATCAATCCAACTAATTTTCATCGTCTTAAGAGATCAATTATTGTCACAACTTGAATACATGCAGTTAAAAGGTCTAGAGAATGTTGGGGGAGAAGTTAAATTAAGCTTAGGGTCTCAAAAAATTTTTTTCGCTCGCTCAGCTCGCGAAATTCTACATTTAAAAACACAGAAGATACAGACCTATATTACAGCCTTAGACCTGTCGCACAGTTTTGGGATGTTTACACGATCTAGCAAACGTCGAGCAAACTTCCAGCAATTCACGTGTATTTTGAACACATTTGCTGGAAGTTTGCTCTACGTTTGCTGGATCGTGTAAACACCCTATTTGTGGTGTAGTGTCGTCACAGGTAGTGCATGATGTTGTATCAGGGGCCGCGCGGGCCCGTCAGTGCCAAGGGCCCCGCGCTGACAAAAGACGGCCCTGATCGTCGACTATCTACAGGGTGCGGCAGAAAAAAGTGGACCCCTAAATTTTTTCGCCGTTTTCTCAGCAACCGTTTGGGATTTTAATGTGAAATTTTACAGCTTTATTTACTGAAACTTTCTACATCAAACTGCAAAGTAAAATGTGATTCTGTTGAAAAACGACGAAGTTATACACTTTTTAACATGACCGTTTACCGATTTTTGGCATTCAAAAATGTTCATGCTAAAAATGCTATTTAATTTTGAAAAACTGGTTACACGTTACTGTCGATGACGTCACAGTGACGTTTTGATAAACAGCAATTTATATTGTTTATAAATTATCACTAAATTATCGTTCCTTTAAAGCAATCGCCGGCTGCCCACCTGATTCATCTTCCTACAGGACGGCGCGTCGAGCGCGTCAGCACACACAGCGCGCAACGCTGCGCAGCGCACAGAACTGGCTGCGGGCCAGCTGTCCAGATATCATCACAAAAGACCAATGGCCTCCAAATTCGTCGAATATAAACCCAATGGACTATCACGTATGTGGTGCAATGTTGGAGGCTTACTGCAAGCTTAAAACAAAGCTGAAAACGAGCGCCAAACTCAAAAAACGCTTCAGGTTATCTGGGGCAACCTGTCACAGGGACCGATCGACAAGGCTGTTAAAGATTTCTCAAATAAGGTAACTGGAGGCTGGTGTTGTTGCTGGAGCTGGCGGTGAACATTTCGAACATTCGCAGTGATAATGGAATTCTGGCATCTGATCATTATTTAACTGTGTTGTTTCAACAATTGGTGTTGTAGCTAGAACATTTTTGAATGCTGAAAAATCGGTAGGCGGTCATGTTAAAAAAGTCCGTAACTTCGTCGTTTTTCAACAGAATCAAATTTTACTTGGCAGTTAAATGTAGAATGTTTTAGTAAATAAATGTGTAAAATTTTAATCAAAATTCCAAACGGTTGCTGAGAAAACAACGAAAAACTTTAGGGGTCCACTTTTTTGCCGCACCATGTATAGGCCTAATCATTGTTGAAATGTATAAGGCAGTAGCACTAAATACGCCGAGCCCGTGCCCAAGGTTGTCACGGGTTTTTGCTGGCACTCCGACCGTGCACTGCAGATGGGCATAAATAGATGGGCATTGTAGGCCCCAAGCTCGCTATACACCTTGACCTCAGCGTTTTATTCACTTAAAAAGTTAAAAGCATGGCTTCCATCCAACACAACGGACGCAACGTACGCATCGGACGCAACAACCTTTTCTATCTTTGCGTTTTGGGCGTTGCGTCAGCGTTCGTTGCGTTTGTTGCGTACTTTTCTCGCTGCTTACTTTGCTTTGGATGGAAACCCTGCTTTACAAGCGCGCGTCTATAGACTCTGGACATGACATAAATTTTAACGACTTGAGTGCATAATGCAGCAGTGGCGGCGCTCGGCTATAAACGGCAGCGAAAGAGATCTTGCCTGCATGACTTTCCAAATTTCAATGCTAGGCTTTCCGTTTAGCCCCATTTGAGTTCCAACAGCGACAGAAGTTAGGCTGCTTAATGAAAATTTCGCAAATAGGCCTTCAGTGCCGTAGCGGATGTTAAAGATCGAACAGCCCTCCCTTGGCTGGCCTCTCTCTCAACTATTGACGTTAGTCGCTTGCAGTGTGCGCGTCGCACACAAACGCGCAAACTTTAATTATTGCTAAGTTTCCGCGCTATTGCGCTCTGTCTGACCGAAAGTTATTAGGCAGCCAAATTTGGTTACGTTTTCGTTATATATCACACATATTATTTTATTTAATTGTTCCGTTGTTCGTCTTCGTGATTACGCCTAACGTAAGGCTAACTACACCGTGTCTCAAAAACACTTCTATTGTTTGAATAGCCCCATGTAACCCCGTGAAACATTAGCCAATTTGAATAATTTTTAACATGCAACATCCTGACTTTAATACTGTTGCTTCACTACATTTTCAAATGCAATAAGTCGTAGTTTCGCCGTTTACAACAATGAAATAGGCCTAATAAATTATTGACACTGAGTAGCGCATGCACGTCACGTAACGCTTTAGTTTTTCAAATGACGCGAGTGGTTTATTCATTGGACTTCGTCGTGACGTAATGTACGTTGCTATTAACAACCGATCGAGGTCAACTATACTGTCAACATCAGCAACTGATGCGGCCAATGTAGGCCAAACACCGGCGTGCACTGCAACATATCACTGGTAGGATATGCGCCATGCAGTCACTGCCCATAGTCATGTTACTGGCAGTGACGATGATGCCAGACAAACCGGCAATTGCGGTAGAATGCTGGCGATGTTCGCCTTGTCTGGCACCGTCAACGTGGACGAAATGCGTCGGGGATATGTGCACTAACATGACTGATAAACACAAACGAGGTAAAGTCCAGTAGGCTAATGGATAGCCAGTGTTCGTACGTCGTGTAGGGAGGGGAGAGGAGGGCAATTACTCTCATCCCCAATGTTGGCCTGTCGGAAATTTGTCGCAAAATGTTGTTGTCGAAAAATTTTCGTTTAAAAAATGCAAAATTTGGGGATAAAACCCATGTAAGAGAAATTTAGAGGCAAGTTGAATTTGTGAGCACGTATATGTACCTTAGCTGTCGAAACATTACAACTTGCCCCGCTTATACCCCGTTTACGCGATCAAGCAAACATCGAGCAAACGTCGAGCAGACATCGAGTGCAAGCAGGCCTGATGGAACCCCGCTCCTTGGCTCAAATGTGGGCCTAAGCTTAGTCCACAGCTGATCACGTGTTAGGCTATATAGGCCTATATGCCTTCCAATCACAACCCGCCCGCCCTCCTAATTAGCATGCTAATTACCACAGCTCGTCAAGCTAGCTGGATGAATGCTAGCAAACATCGAGCAAACGTCGAGCAATTAGCGCGTGTATTTCAATACATTTGCTCGACGTTTGCTCGATGTTTGCTCGATTGTGTAAACGTGGTATTACTTTTTAAACCCACGACGCCGCTGTAGATAGCGATGTTTATCTGAGTAATCTATACTCATGACCAGAAACGCTTCACAATGTCGGAAGTGGCAGTTGATTGCATAAACTAATTACACCTGCCGCAACGCTTCATGCGGCTATCCATGCTGTCCACGCCAGCGAACAACTGGACTCGTGGCGCAGCCAGCAGACATACCATCGTCCCAATCAGCCATAGGTTTACCTTAACCCAGTTGTATGTAAGCTTAGTTCTAGTCCCGCTGAGGGTAGGAGGCTGTGCTGACCTGTGTTAGGTTGAGTACACAATAGTGTTAGCAGAATAATTTGCTCAATGCTGCTTGCGAATGACCCGCATTTCCTTAGCTCTTTCAGCCAGAGATACGAGGTTAGTGCATCGCACGATGTGCTCGTTTGCACCGCATGTCGGTGGTATATTCATTGCCGTGCCTATTGGAAAAGTCTGCCGACACAATAATCGCGGTAATTCGACAACATAACGGTGATGGCTTGCTGTTTGCCTTGTGTAGGCTTGCAAAAGAATGCGACGGGAAGGACTTCGTACGTGATGCGTGACTGTGCACAAGGACTGCGACCAGCGAAGTGTCTCCCTGAATCGTCCGGTGGCGCCCTCCAGTGTCACTGTCAGTTTGACTTCTGCAATGACGGCAGAGCAAAACTTACATCAGCAGCTAGTCACGCATCAGCAGTCGATGTGATGGTTATTACATCTGCTGTTCAGTTTACCGTCAACTAAACCAGAGTCGATCGCGACAATCGTAAACAACATTCTGTAACTACAGCTAACATTTAGCAACATATTTCACTGTTGTTGGCTGCAGAGATAACTTAAATTCTACATGAAAAAAAAACGAAAACAAATTTAAAACCTGTTGTGAACAGCTTTCGTGTTCGAGTGTGTATAACAGCGTTACAAAAGATGGACAGCCAGACTGACGGACAGACAAACAGAAGTCATACGACGCCAATACCCAGAGTTTCTATTTCGTCTGAACTTGATTCGGCACTGGCCCGTGACAGCTAGACAGACAGAATTACGATAATTAGTACGCGCGCCTCTTGCGTTATTACGCGCTGTCGCGGGTAAAATTGCGATCAGCGTTTCTGGCTTCGCGTTTAAATTTAGTTCAGTTTAGTGAAGTCCAAAGAATCGACAGACACTGTGGAAGTAGTCGCGTCACTTTTTTGCGTCGCGCGTAGGCCACGCGCGCGTCTGAGCGAGTGATGTTCTGAGTTTTGCTGTCGCTATACTCGGCAATTAGTTGCATCAAAATTAAATATTCTTTGCTGTTGTTAATGAGTTTGTTTTCATTAGAAACAGTATTATTTCGCGTACTATATTTCATTATGACCGCATTAGAAACAAGTACTGATACTACTAACGAAGGAAGCAGTAATACATATATTATTCGCCCTAATTTTCAACACAAGTATGTTACACCGCTGATGATAATTTACTGTTGTTACAAAATACAATACTATTACGGCGCAATCACAGAACTTCCCCACCCGGATTCTAAGGCTAGCCACAACTCTAGCCTAATTATCCTTAACCCTAGCCGTGTTTAACCTTTACCCTTACTCCGACCCCGGCTAACCAAATCTACTACTCTAACCCTAAGCATAGATTGCTATTTCACACTTCCTGGTGGAGAACTTTTGCGATTTAATGGCCTGGATCTTTCAGCAGTTTGGGAAATATCAACCAAATTGTATGACAAAGAAAATGGTGTAGCAAGAAGAAATTTCCTGGGCGAGCAATACAGCAGCCAGGAAAAAAGTCTAACTATATCAGACACCAACTGTCAGCAAAAATGGCACAAAATCAAAAAAAGCCTAAAAAGATTTATCTTTTTCTTGGGTCACATGTCTTGTCACTATCACAGAAACAGCAGATTAGGCTGTTAAATGTTGGCAGACAAACTCATTATCTACCAAAGCTACTGGGCAGAGGATGTACACTTTTGTTAGAACTCAGCTTAGCGGTTACCGTTGATTTCTTATTTTGTATACGTTTTACTGTACATGCATGATTACATACGCAGTGTTTCATAAAGAAGGACCCCTTTCTTTCTTTCATAATTCACTCAAATGATTGATTAATTTACACAACATTTTTACCAGTTGTAGCTGAAGAAATACTAATTCAAAATATTTTAACAAAATTTGGCAGTTGATTAAATATTCTTTGCTAGTCGTGACATAACGCTGATGTCATAATGTGTCATGGGTACAAACATGCTAGTCTCAACTGGTGCTGTCACTTGCTACCCTGTTCTGATGGTGAAAAATTTGGTTTCTTCATGACAAATTCTTGAAGTTTTACAGTTGCAGCCACAAAAACATGCAAAACAATCACATATACATGTCTGTGGGGATAGCATAAGCTATTCTAGCTTTTGACTCGTTCCTGTTGCATAGTATTGTCTTATGTTGCTATTGTTGTTTGCTGGTAATGATGTATACAATAAATCATGATGATAGTTGGACTTTCACATGTTCGAGCAAGACAGTGCACTAGCACACCGAGCTTGCAAAATGGTTGCGTTTTTGAATCACAAGACGCCTGATTTTATGATACCATGTTGCATAGTGCTGACACAATGAACATTCTTCATGAGCGAACCAGATTAAGTTCACCATTGAAGCAAGGTAGCAACTGACAGCACTGGTTGAGACTAGCAAGTTTGTACCCGTGACACATTATGACATCAGTGTTACATCACAACTAGCAAAGAATATTTAATCAACTGCCATATTTTGTTAAAATATTTTGAATCAGTATTTCTTCAGCTACAACTGGTAAAAATTTGGTGTAAATTGATCATCATTTGAGTAAATTGTGAAAAAAAACAAAAAGGAATCCTTTTTTATGAAACACTGTGTGTATTCACTGTGATGTCAATGTGACTGATTATTGCAACAAACTAGATTTCGTCCAGCTGCAGTCAAAGACTGTATTCATCAGATTCTGTCAGATTTCTTTGTCGGCAAAAGCTATGCGAGTGACGAATGTACTGCTTGGTGCAAAGAAATATCACACGAAATTAAAGGCAAACTGAAAGGTGATCTTCAGCTGTAAAATATTAGTTTTGTTGGTACTGCTTTGTTTGATTTGCTTTGTGTACATATTTTGCACGTAATCCCAATTACCATGATCTGCTAATGAATGACCAAGTGTACATGATGCTCATTGCACTGCAGTTCGATAAAAAGTAGAACTGGTAATGATTAAAATTTTTAATAGTTAACTTTGCAGAAATTAATGATTAATTAGTTTTTGACTTAGATTAAAAGCTAACAGTAGTACCTAGTAATTACAGTTTTTGTGTAAGAAGCGTTTCAGCGATGCACTGAGACATAATTTCTGAGTTTTTTTTAACCCTGTGGGAGTCTAACGTGACTATGTTATCGTAGATAGATAAATGTGATATGTCAGCGGTTTTGTGTGCTTGTATAGAGATGGGTTATGAGAGATACAAGTTCATTGTGCAAGTCATTATTGGTGAACAGCGTGGACAAGGTGTAAAGTAAGTGCAATAGATGATTATTGAATTAACTGAATAGTTTCAGATAAAGATAATAGAAGCAGTAAACTGTAGATATTATTTTTATACTCACTGTGGGCTGAATTTTGTATGAAACTGACTTAATGCAGAATGTGTACCAGACTGTAGGCTCTGCAGGTTAGTAATTGGGTTGTTGTTGTCATAATCTATCTTTTTCTTTGTAGCATGCTTTATCACTTTGCTAGCTTCAGTTAAGTCAGTGAAAGCACACTATATTGTCCACTGAGTCTAAAAAAAAATATCTCATTTACTTTTTTAACAACAATGGTCCTTTAATTTGTAACTTAATTTTTGTTTCGTGAGTACATTTTAGATCATAATGGTACCTTGAACAACGTAGGCAGATCACAGATAACAAAACAGCATTAATATAATTTACAGCATCGTATAGTATGTGTACGGTGTGGTATTTGTAGAATGGCATGTCGATGTTTCTGGGACTCAGACACTGACAACTGTGCTCAAGACATCTTCATGAATGTATGCACCAACTACACTGTGTCCGGAAAAAACGTAACCCCCTAGATATCATACAATAAAAATGTTGAATTTGAACGAATCTAAGTAAACTTTAGCACACTTAATCCACAATAAATTGGCAAAGTGATCACCGTATTTCGTTGAAAAATATTATTTCTTAGTGGAGTTATTAATTGTTGAATATCGATAAAAAAATATCTTTGTTACCAATAATGCATTAGGCCTACATAAGTAAACCCTTCTTTTTGTGTACATTTGCATAACTCTAACAAACAACATTTGATTCTGACAAAATTTTACGCCAACAATGCATCATGTATAAGCATTCAAACTGCCAAATTGCAGTTAAATTGGCCAAAGTAAACAATAGTTACAGTGGCTTTTGCGCAGCCGCATTAAAACACTTGTTTCTGGTGTTTGTGGATGACGTCAGACACAGACAGACATGTCAGACACATGGTCTCACCAAAGCCGCTGTAACTTTTGTTTGCTTTAACAGATTTAACTGAAATTTGGCACTCTGACTGTCAATAAATGATGCATGTGGACTTTTGCCAAAATCAGATGTTCTTTATTGGATTTACGCAAATTTACACTAACAAAAGAGTTCACTTATTAAACGCCATATTGTTAAAGGAGATATTTTGTTATCGATATTCAATAATTAATAACTTTGGTAAAAAATGATATTTTTCAACGAAATTTGGTGATCGCTTTAGCAATTTATTTGGTAATAAGTCTACAAAATCTTATTCAAATTCGTTCAGATTGTATGATGTCTAGGGAGTTACTTTTTCTGGACACAGTGTATAATCATAACTATAATTTTGTACAGCTAACAGAAATAAATCTATCTACTCAGTACACTTGTTTTGTTCATAAATACTTAAATGTTAGGTCTCTAATGCACATATTTTAAGATGAAATTTTACGACTGACAGCATGTTCTCCTTGTGCAATGACTGAATATCATTGCAAGATAAGAAATCTGTGAGAAATTAGTGAACAATCAATGCACAGTTTTATATGCTAGAACTTTTACTCATGGTAACCGACTCTTTGTACTTTGGTTTCAGGACTCGTTGTTCTGTGTCGCAGTTTGCTTCGGTGTATTCTACTACTGACAACAACTAGCACTAGTTTGTTACTGACTACAGCTGTCATGAACAGCAGTATAGCCATCTCGTATCTTCAGTCCATTTCTGTTCATAAACAGTGAGTGTGTGTATGCATGAGATCAAATCAGGTAGATGATGCTGGCAGTCAGCACTTACGGAAATATTACTGCAACGCATTACATTTTGTTACTGTGTTGTGCAGTACATTACCTACATTAGCAGAACATCAACAAGAATGCCCAGCTGTCACCAGGGAAGATGCGCTACAGCCTATACAGTTTCTGTTGCAGTACTGATCTTCAAGGTCATCCAAGGTTAATTAATTTCATGCCACTTGAAAGCCAATATGTCACTTCCTATTGGTGATTAATAGTGACCGTGGCCATATCTCTCACCGTTTCTGAGATATGGCCACTTATAGCTTGAAACTTTCCACTGAAAATTGCGACCAAACCACTGCAGATGGAGCCATCGTTACTACTGAGAGCCCATAGGAAGTCACCAGCGCCCTATCTGATGGTACCATCACCGACGCCCTACGACTTACTGTTTAGCCACAACAGTGCACAAATGGCATTGGTGGTGTAGCATGGTGGTTAGAACGTTGGTCCTGGCCTGCGAACTTTTCCTATCCTGCGCTAGACTGATGGATGGCTGTTTGACCACTTTGTGGGTAAAGCGTCTGCTATCAGTCAACCAACAAGGCCATCTCAGCCTGCCATCACTCCGGGGTCGGTTAAATGAGTAGTAACCCATTATATGGGTTACGGAAGGTGGTGACCTTAGTACAGCTGACTGGGGCTGCCTAGCTGGCTGCTGCGCTAGCCTGTGTCTGCAGGCTGCACACGGTGGCCGTGCGGCCCGCGGCTCTGGTTAGTGACGAAAAGTGCATCAGAGGCAAGTATGCGAGATGCACTATACAAATTGACACCTTTACCTTTTACCTTTTTTTCATACCATAGTGTGCTATGACATTCAAGGTCATCCAAGGTTGGTCAATGATTTTCATGTCATTTGAAAGCCAATATGTGACTTCCTATTGGTGATCAATAGCAACCTAGGCCCTATCTTGCACAGTTTAGCCACAATACATCCATGACAGACAGAAAGACGACGGACAGACGACAACCATGTCAAACATGCCTACAGCTGCAGCACAGTTGTAGCGCGTTGAACACCTCATGCTGATGTACTGCTTACACTACTGGTTTATATAACGATTTTCTGTAAACATGCATAAATGCCCACAGCATAATGTTGTGTGGTTGAAACTATAAACACCAAACTTTCAGCCAAAAGCAAATGTCAGAAGGCATCCGGCGCTTAATAAAACGCTAAAGCCAAGTCAGTAAGAGTGCTTGCTTATGATGTTAATATTCTTGCACTGTTTTTGGACAAATCAAAAAAGACAGACTGAGCTCATTATTTCACTATCAGTGTATCGTACTGCCAGAATCCCCCCCCCCCAAAAAAAAATAAACGTCTGCTACAGGTCTAAACCTAGAAAAATAGAGCAGTTAAACAAAAAACTAGTGTACTGTGTTGTATCTTGACACAAAAATACAAAGACGACATCACACGATGGTAAGATTTAGCTGTGTATAATATATTATTTTTCACATAAATAACGTGCGTACACAATGGCTTGGAATACTCACTGCCAGGTGATCAGATAATAACTGAACAATACACCACAGACTGGAGTTTTAAAAAAATCAACACCGGAATGCCGTAATGCAATAGCAGAAATGCTGGAAAAACTAGGCCTACAGTGGTTTTTGCACACAGAAAAAAGACAATAGCGAATATGATTTTTCCCAAAATTATCTACCACAGCTGCTTTTCTGGCAAAAGAAACTACCGCACATTAAAAATTTTTCTGTTCATACCATTACTTCAGCTTATCTATAACAAAAACCACACTGTAATATATTTACATGAAAATTACATTATGAAATAATTACATCCAGGAGTGGCGAAAAATTTATATTTCTTCATTTGCACAAGTTCTGAGAATACTTGCACCTAAGACTACTCCTTATCACATAGATATCTGTTCATTTATTAACACTAATCAAAAGATTAGACATACACTGTATCTATTTCTCTTGGACATGCTATTTTACGCAAGCTAACAGCAGGTTAGGCTGATCTTCAGGGATTTGTAAAGACTGACGAATATCAAGACTGCCAAGTCGATCGTCCACTGTTATCGCCAGCTCATACTTTTTATAACAACACACCAGCCTACATTTTCACTAATGCACAAAACCAGGCAATAGCACAGCTTGACTCATGACGTACACAAACGGGCACAAATAATAAATGGATGCTTATCAGTGAGTGCTGTAGCTGATGACGCACGTAATCAGTGATATGCTGCCAGGTTTGATCACACACATACACAGAAAAACCACTTCAAAATAGACACGTGCATAAAGTGCGCAACCCATAGGCCAGGTCAGGGTGAGGCAAGACCGTGAAAGTGCCTAAGTCAAGCTGGGCTGGTCTTGGCCTAAAATCAACCCAATCCCTTACACACCGGGCCGGTCTAAACTGAACAAAAACTGCACTCAAAGATAAAGATGTTCATATTATAAAGTTTGTGCAAAAGGTGCATTCCAATTGAATAAATAGCTGTTGAATCGTTTTCGTATGATTTAAGTACCAGACGTCAGCTGTGGAATTATAGATGTTATATGGCAATGAAATTCCGTCTGGTGGGATACCAGTTAAACGGCCCACATTGGACTCAAGTTATTCAGCTTAGTCTGATCCAAAAGCCATCACACAAACCATCAATGACCAAATTCATCCAACAGTGGTTACCAGTTACAATCATAACAGTATCTGTCTACGTGCATGTTCTATTGCTACATCTTGTGTGACGTGCATCTGCAGAAATGCTGCAGTATTAACAATAACTAGAAATTTGGGGCAAAGCCCAACGTGAGTCCGCCTGGTGCACTAAGTTCGAGTGGGGGAAAGTTTAGGGAGGTGAAATTCCACCTGTAGCAAAGTCACGTGGCCCGCACTCAAATGCATTAGCATACGCAAAATGTGCACTGCTGACTTAGGGTCGGTAAACATTAGCTGCATAATCTCTGGTGCTTGTGGACCAAAGTTCACCAAATTTTTTTGTTCAACACGGGAGAGATTGCGGTTGATAACGCAGTTTACCGCTTGTCGATATCTCTATCCAGTCCAGAGATATTCGCAGTCAAAGTCAAAAGTTTACGTAAAATGTACTAAATTTTGGACGTTTTTTCTTCCCAGATTTTAAGGGGACGGTGCTCCCCAGAAGTTGTACCTGCATTATCACCCCATCTAACAGCATGTCACGTGGCAAAGTTTCATGAAGCTACTCCCCTGGATCCAAAGTTCTTGCGGCTAATATGCTACATTTTCAGCCAATTTTTGACCCCCCTTTAAAAAAATTGTAACCCCCATCCCCAGTGGGGGTAGTAAGACTTGGTCATTCTCTAGCGCATGTAAAAATTTGGCGGTGCAGCACCCCATAGGGGCCGAAATATGGCCTTCCGAAAAAGATGATTTGGGTGAGTATGATTCCACATCAAGATCTCCACAATTAGTGGCCAAAGTTCACTGGACGTTTTTCGCCGAATGCGGGAGGAATCGCTGTCGATCAAGTATTTGGCCGATTTTGAATATCTTCATCCGTTCCGGAGATATTCGTCGTCAAATTTTGAAGTCGACTGAAATCAGGCCAAATTTTGCATGTTTTTCATCCCTAAATTTTTTGGGGAGGCTCACTCGAAATTTTTGATGGGGATGATAAAACTGAACACACTTCCGAGCATCGCACAAAATTTTGCGGCGATCGGCCGACTGAGCTTGGAGATGCTCGGAGATTAGCGATGAAAAAAGAAAAATAAACGCCAGCAAAACATAAGTCTGCTCCGCAAGCTAACGCTTCCGGGTAGACTAATTATCTCCGCCAATGGAACGAAGTGAATTGGAGGAGGTTATGAGATTGCTTTTGTCCATGTGTGTGTCTGTCTGTGTATATTTCGCTTGGCGGAGATCTGCACTTTTACGAGCGCCTTCTAGTTATAATATTAGTTAAGAATCATAAGAATTAAGAATTAATTAAGTATCGTGAGCAAGTTATACAAAATGACATGATTCACTATCTTTCTTCATACATAAAACATCGCATTAACCGGAACTCGATTATCAACCAAATGCAACTAACTAGCTCGTCAATTTCATGGCAACATCACTACAAACAGTGACAAAAGCTTATGCCAGAGACTTCTGAGAAACTGCAGCAGGAATTCTTATCACCCAACCACCCTTGTCAGAAGTACTGAAATGTTCAACCGCTAGTGTGAACGCACACAAACTTAACCAAGATTCACTAAAAACCAGCATCATTCGGGGTTATAGGATCAAGTTGCTCAGTTGGTCGTAAAACAGATGCACAGCTACGGTAGCTGTGACATACACTGTGTTCAGAAAAAAAACACGCTTACGTTTCCTTTTATATCTCCGTGGAAAATGTTTAGATTTCCACAAAATTTTCAGGGAATGTTCAGGAGGAAACTAGTACTCTGTCAGTATAAAAATTAAATATTCTTTGCTACCGGCGACGTCACGTTGACGTCATATTGTCGTGTTTGTAAATTATAGGTTTTTATCATTGAAGGGAGACATTTGATAAAATGTTAAAACACAGATTAATGAGTGTGATGACTAAACCCAAAAATATGCTAATCCGTCATGCAATGTTCCATCGTGATCTGTTTTCATGGTTTATCTTCTTGGCTGAGTGCGAGATCTTCAAATTTGTTGATGTTGGCCGGTGTACACATCCTGCGTCACTGCGTGGATGACCACTTGCCCGCTATCAGTCGAACGGCTTGATACTGTCGGACATGTCATTTTTTTATTTTAAAAGTTTTATTCAATCAACATTCAATTTTTTGTCCACTGTCCAGAAACATTTTGCACAAACTTGCAGGTCCATAACTCTTGCTGACTCACAAACATTTATCAGTGTCTGTCTTCATAGATAAAACCCATAATTTAGAAAGATGAAAACTTGAGGTCAGCATGACGTCATCGAAAGCAAAGAATACCTAACTTTAATACTGATGGAATACTAGTTCCCTCCTGAACATTTCCTGAAAATTTTGTGGAAATCTTCACATTTTCCACGGAGATATAGAATACAATGCAAGGGTGTGTTTTTTCTGGACACAGTGTATTACACAGAATTCACTAATGGCAGCAACATGTACATATGGAATACTGAGACTCCTAAGAAATAGGAACATCCGTGTATTCTACTCTCTGTAAGCAGGTATGAGTGAGTAAGTAGGGTTTAACATCCCACCTGACACAGTATAGGTCATTTCGAGGACGGCCTTCCCAGGCAAAATGCACGCACACACAATAACGAAACAAAAAGTTTAACCTTTATAAAACACAAAATACAAAAATGATGTAAACCTAAAATTGTAAGAACTGCCAATTAGTGGTAAACAGTCTACGAACCACACAATGCAGGCTGTGAGTTCAAGTCCCACTTGTAACTTCTTAATTTGCATCTTTTTTTCTCTTTCAAAAGTCTTCAATGTGAACTTCACTTTTTGCAAGAATAAATGACATTAATTACGACTTTGCCAAAGACATTCCCACTTCCCAGCATGTAGTTTCTCTGTGACTGTTAGGAGCCTGAGAAAATATGGGCAGACCAAAGTGGGTCATAATCGGCAACAGATGATGGATCACTTGACTAGTCTACACACTGCCACATGCCAATGACTTGCGATCACACAGAAACACACACACACACACATGCAATACTGCTAAATAGTATATCAGACGACTGATATCCTATACTGTCAATATAGTTTAGTCTGCAGTCCACAGTGATACGATGGCACCCGGCCAGTCAATCAATACTAAGACAGTCTTTGTATGCTGTCCGCCGACAGGCTCTATCTATGTACATGTGCAGCTGTCGACAAGTGGGAGAGAGAGAACTATACTGAGACTTGTTCAACAAGCAGGCAACTGTCTGTAGTGCTATAACTGTCGACGTGACTCGGCCTCTGCAGTGACTGATAATGATCTACATAATCACACCATCATCATCATCATCAGCGTTCATCACTGGCAGTAACTAAATGCTCGGGAATACTTAAAAAGGTGGTGAAATGGTAGTAGTGATTTGCAGCATTACCCGTTTTAGGAACCGGCGGCTACACGGTTGCAATTACCCCTGGACCCGGTTTTAACTTTAAAGCTAGTAAAGGAAAAACAATAATGAAGTCATATGTACACATCGAATTATCAAATATTTTTCCACAAAAGTTACATTTTTCATATAAAAACATTTACTGCCCGGTATAATGACGATACCAAATATGTATACTCCGTCAACAAAAATGGCTGAAGTTAAATCTCTCTTGCAAGCAAACTTGTACTCATGACAGATTATGACGTTACCATTACGTCACGACTAGCAAAGAATATTTAATCAACAGCCGTATTTTGTTGAAATATTTTGAATTAGTATTTCTTCAGCTACAACTGGTAAAAATTTCATGTAAATTGATCGTAATTTGGCTGAATTATGAAAGAAAGAAAAAGGAGTCCCTTTTTAATGAAACACCGTGTACAGAGTAATGATGTTAAGTAACTTCAGTGTAATTTATATGCAAAAGTACAACCTACAACCAATGGATAACATAGGTCACTGTTACATAGCATTACTGAATGTGCTGAGAAATACAAATAATAAAGTAAATGTTACCATAACAGCTACAGTACAGTACATGTATCATTAAAAGTTGAGTAATTACCTGAGAGCAGTGCTGATGGCTGTGTCCAAGTCTGCATCTGATAAAACACGATCGGTGACAGCACGGATAATGTCAACGACTAGCGACTCTATGATATCAGGCGAATTCCGACTAACTCTATGCAATGTCGATCTGAGCTCGTCGAATGCAAGTGTTGATTCGGCATCACGGCCACAATGTCTACCTTGTAGCTGCATTCACACAGATCACACAGACACATCCAATGAATAAACTGTTAGGTTAAAACCGTAACTAACAAGCAATATGAATTCATAAAAAAACAAACTCCATTTATTAACTTGGTGATGTCTTCCTCGGACCAATTTCTACTTGCCACTAGATTTTACCACGGTGCACAATCTGTCAGATATGACATCGACTTACTTCATTTTCTGACCTGTTTTGACAATTTGTGTTTTGCTGATGATATTGACTTGATAGAGCAAAACTGGTAGTCTACAGAAAGTAATGAACTATCTGCATGAAGAAGGACGAAGGGCAGGATTAAAGGTCAATATACCAAAAACCAAGACACTGGTATTTAGAAGCATAAAGATAGAAAAAATGTGGAACTGGAAGGTCGGGATGTGAACAATGTAGAGGAATTTGTGTATCTGGGAAGTCTGGTGTCATGGGATAATGATTGTTCGAAAGACATTAAGCACAGAATTGGCAAATCAACCAGGGCCTTTCAAGGTTTCAGGAAAGTATGGCAAAGCAAATATACCAATAACCAGACCAAGACAAGGTTACTGTCGGTACGTGTGATGAGTGTCCTGATGTATGCAGCCGAGACATGGACGTTCAAGAAAAGTGACATGAACCAACTCTTGGCTTTTGAAATGAATTGTTTAAGAAAAATATTAAACAAAAGATGGCAACAGAGAATCCAGAACAAAATGATTACAAAAAGAATGGGCATAAGCATCAACACCGTGCAGAGAATAATGGAAAGGAAAATGAACTTCTTCAGCCACATATGCCGGATGCCAGATGACAGGCTGATTAAACAGGTTGTTTTTGGCATAATGGATGTCAAGAGGAAGACCAAAACGAAGATGAACAGACGACCTGGTGGACTGGTGTAACAAGTGTATCGGCACCCTCTACAGAGAGAGAGAGAGAGAGAGAGAGAGAGAGAGAGAGAGAGAGAGAGAGAGAGAGAGAGAGAGAGAGAGAGAGAGAGACTTGTTTTGAGACTGATCTACCAGTCCTGACCAGGCCATCTCTCTCAACCCTGAGATCATGCCAAGGCGATCAATGGAGAAAGCAACATAACAGGCTGATGGACATAACTAGACTGTCAATTTGTCAAGCCTTGGGTAAAGCTAAAACTGTCCACAGTAGCCGCTGTAGCATTATGCGATATTTATAGCAATGATGTCAGCATTGGCCAATAGCTATCGGCATAGCTGCAGGACTGCACAGCTAGGATGATAGCTACAGATGGGCTTACCTAGCCAAAAATCCGGTCCAGTGACCTTGACCTTCAATCTATGACCTTGAAATTCAGAAGGGTTCCTGTGGTTGTCGAGATACATGTTCACGCAAAATTTAGCCGCTCAGGAGTTATCATGTTGACAGAGAAAATAGAGAAACTCCACCATGGTGCTAAAAACAAAATTGTCATCACTACAACAAACAGTTGGAAGTGAAACATGGTAAACAACGAAACAAATCGATGAACTGAGACAATGGGTGATAGTAACTGCCTGTACTGGTGACATCTCGCAGTGAACAGAAATTTTGCAAACAATATCAATTATTGTTATTCCTCAACGCAAGATAGCTGCACACGACTGGTCAAAATCAAGTCATGTGACGTTCACTTCAATGTTGCCTGTGTGACCAGGCAACACTGTAGTCGTCAAATCATTTTTTAAAATTTTTTTCTTCTGGTTTTGATATATAACAAAACAAATAGTGACTCTCTTCATCGATCATCATTGAATATTTTTCTCCCTCAGTTCGCAAAAATGTTGCCCTCAGCTTTCAACCTCGCAGCAACATTTTATATGAACTTCGGGCAAGATATTTCCAATAATGACCTCAAAGCCAGTCACTAATTGTATAATATACACAAACATGTTGCCACAACAACTTACTGCTATTGCGAATATAGTCAACAAAATATGCCAACGTGTGACAAACAGAGAGACAGACCTCGTCGATGAGCAGTGAAAGCACGGATGAAAATGATGATGGCGATGAAGACATCGGCGACGGTGCAGGGAAGCTCTCCAACTCTACTGCAGACTCACCATCCGCAGACACGACGTCACCACAGTTACTGATCTACACAGCACATAACGAACTCATTTATACAACACTGCATGGAAAACAACACATCAAGTCAACGAATGAATAGATCGATATATTAAGGTAGACGGTAACATGAGCAGGTTCACTGAGAGTGTGATTGAGTAGGGTTTAACATCCCACCTGACACAGTGTAGGTCATTTCAGGGACGGCCTTTCCAGGCAGGATTGCACATACACATAATAACGAAACAAAAAGTTTAACCTTTACAGAAAGTTTAACCTTTACCAGACATAAAGCACAAAAAATGACCTAAACCTAAAATTGCACAAACTGCTGATTACAATTGTGCATATGTAATGGTAATGGCAGTTCTAGAAGGCACTCGTTATAGTGCAATCTCCGCCAATTCGTATACACAAACACACAGAGTGATACACACACGGACACATGGACACAACGATGGAAAGATCGACCAATCGCATAATCTCCTCCAATTCGCTTCATTCCATTGGCGGAGATAATAATCTTCCCTGTTATCCTCCAGACAGTCATTAATCTCAGAATGCTGTCTATTAGAGGGAACGGGGGACGAGCATGTTCAGGAACACGTTTCCAAAAAACCAGGGTCAGAATGGTCAGTGCTAAGGCTAACCCTTGAAACAGACAAAAGGCTAAATGATGCAAAAGATGAGTATGATTAAGCACATTGTACACAACTGTGACAGACAGCAGAGTGGAGCATAAAATATGCTTCAATGGAAACTATCAGAACTATGTAGACTATAGTTCTGACAACTTACTAGCAGATTGGCTAAAAAATGCTGAAACCAGCACAAGGAGCTTAACAAAAACCACTTCCTAAAGTTTCACCTTACTAAGCAATGACTCACGGCTGTAATATAAGAAGTCTGTATAGATTTCATCATGGTTTGAAATATGTATCATGCGAGTGTGACTCCGGATAGTGATGAAAATTGCTTATTTCATGACTGTGTTGATGGTGAGTTCTGCCTCAAACTCAAAATGTGTGTTGCAAACTAGGGCGGTACCAAATATTCTATTTGTATTCTATTCGGCCCAAATAGTAAGCCGAATAGCGTATTCGTATTCGGCCGAATAGTAATGCAGAAAACAGGCTGAATACGAATAATAAGAAATGTGCCGTCGCTGATTTAGCCTTAGACAGCTACTGTCTCAGCCCACATGAAGCTTTATAGCATTTCCTTAACACTTAAGTTGCTTACTGTCAAAAATCTGCTGTGAATCACATTATGTTTCATTAGTATCAGTAATATTTTTTCTGTCAAATGTCCAGTTTGTAATATTTTTAAATATCCGATTTAAAAATTTTTCACCACACCCCGATAAAACCAGGGCATTTTGCAATGTCTGAGCATGCACCAACTACTCATATTTTATTCACATTCGACCAAATAATATTATAAATTATTTTTATATGGCCGAATAGTAAAATCTACAGAACTAAAATGCATTTCAACTGTCATGCTTGACCAAAGTGACAGTATGGGCACTGGCAGCTATAACACTCCAGTCACTGCATTGAGAGATAAGAGGACTAAGTAGCTCATAAAATAAGTAAGCAAAAAATATAATACAAGCATAATCATTAACCAACAAGCTACAGGGTTGGCCAAATATCAATAAAATATGCATACATAATGATAATAAGAAACATTTTGGTAAAATTGAAAAAAAACACTTCAGACCAACATTGCAGTGAATGGTCTGTATGACACCAGACTGTGTGGGTATAGCACAGTCTAGTGTCATACGAATCATTCATCGCAATGTTGGTCTGAAGCGTTTTTTCATTTACCTAAATTGTTAGTTTTTGCTTACATTTATATTTCACAAGGTAGTGTAGAAACACATTTACCATGTGGTGGGATATATAATAATAACATTATCGCAAATTGTATGCAGAGCATGCCAGTGAAAGAATTTTGAAAATCAGTCAATAACTGCCGAAAATATGGACAAAAGTGAAGTGCCACGTTTTTTGGCCCACCCCGTATAGCAGACAGTGAAGAAGAAAAGCAACTCACAGTGAGCTGAGAGTCAATAGTGTGTGCATCATTAACAATGTCAGTAGGTAAAGACGGTGACGGCTTCGATGAAAGACGAGACATTATGTTCTCCTGCAGACAAGGTGCACAATAACATTTAGACTTTTATGTTTGTAAACCACCAGCTACACTGTGTAAGTGTAAGTAAGTAAGCAAAATGTAAATTAATATAGCACATATTGCTGAATTAAGTTTCTTGATTCATTATTTGAACAAAGACACGTTTTGATATTCTCACGAATGGCAAACAAGTAGCGCATCCCGCAATGTAGCAGCTATGAGATTTCGGCTGCAATGCACTGCTAGCCGATACAATTTTTTGTCAGACAACTATCTACGTTAGTGGCTAGCATAGACGAACGTGACGTCATATTTGTCCACTACAGATGACTGTTGGTTGTTGTAATAGGTCAATTTTGAGTAAAAATAGCAATTGCATGCAGAAGCCCGGATGTTGGCCTAGGGCCTTAACGTAGCGTAAAATTTTTACGCTACAATATGCTCGTAGCGGCTGATAGCTGTCTTGCCGTAGCCGAGTGTCCAGTAGCGTAGCAGCTCATGCTGCTTGTAGCCGCTATGTTACCGGATGTGCCTCAGGTCAGCCACGCAATACTGAGCGTATTCTTAATGTTAATACATGAAAAGTTAACAGTTAATACGACATAAGGTAAGACATACGTCATAATGTATGTAAAGATGGGTCTGAAATACAGCAACCATTTGACTTCATTTTCTACGACTTTCCGTGATATGTGAGCAGGTTCAGGAATGCTTTTCCAAAAAACCGTGGACAGAGCAGTTAGATTCAATGACTTTCCAAGCCTGGAAAATTTGAATTTGAATGATTTCCAAAGATTCCTTGCACTAGTAATTTCCTAGACATTCCCCAACTCCCAATCCTCATTATTGCGGCTATCCACAATCCCAAACATTAATAATAAAATATAGCAGTAACAAAAAAAATAAAATAGTGCCAGAAAAGCATCCACTGAATATGCCAGCAAACAACTGAATGCACATTTCAGGCTACAGATTAGAAACACATCACTACTCCTATCAGCCACACTAGGCTTTCACTCCGCAGTGCACTAATCACGACAATATCAATGCAACTTTTACCGATCGATCATTCTTGTATGACTTTGGTGGCAGTTTCGGCGGAACTTCCACGTGGTTGTGTTCACACTGCATCCAGTCACAAAGACACACATTTGTTTCACCCTTTTATCAATGTAATTGTCTCACAAAATAATAAAATGACACCAAATATCCTTTATGCACAAACATACTGTCATCATTAGTAGGGCCCACATTTTTCCATGGGACACGGAATTTGGAGCAGAGCCGCAGAATTTTCCCTTTGTCGTGGAATTTTGATATTTCCATGGAATTTCACGAAATTTTGCAGAAATTGAAAATTCGCCGGCGTTTAGTTCGATTTTTGACTTGATGATGTATTTTTATCACGAAAAAAAATCAAGCTAAACTGACAAAAGCTGAGGGCCCTAGAAATAGCTATCGCAATATGGCTCAATTGTAAATAAATGCAACACAACTTGACAAACTGCACTTTTAAAACAAAAAGATACGTAACTTTCTCTGTCCGTTGATAGTATAAGTCAGCACAATGACACTATGCCAGATGGCCTGTCAGAAACTAAAGTTTTTGAACAGAATATAGATCAGTTTACTTACAAATGGAAGGCCACGGTGAGCCGCAGAATTTTGCAAACTGGCCCGCAGAATTTGGCAAAATTTTCCGCGGAAACCTGTGGGCCCTAATTATTAGTATGCTATTACCACATATGGCTTCATGCCAAGTCAACAATGAGTCTACTGCTCAAAGAATTTAATCAACTGCAAAATTGGAAGTTTTTGAAAAAAATTTGTGACGATAAACTCAGTAAAAATATCCAAATCTGATTCATACACTGTACATACAAAACTTTTGACAAATATCAATGTGTACATCCATTACTTATTGCTAAAAACACCATCAATAAGTTCATTAGATGACTATGTCATTCGAAGACCTTTTTGACACTGCATCGTGAATGGAAAAGTTCAAAAACCCATTCATTTCATACTGTGCAAATAATTATCAGCAAATTTCTTTTTATTCGATCAACATAATACTTCATTCATTCTGCAGTGTATATTTTTTATCGCCATAATCCAGCCAGCATAATATGATGCAATATGACAATAAGCGTTGATTAACATTAACTGCAATTTACCAAATTGAATGCATCTGCCTATATTACACACGTTGCAGTTACTATCAATATATTCACATTCTCGTCAGTCGAGCAGCAAGGGTCTTACCTGTACAGAGGTGGTGTGTGACGGTGGCTGCACATCAGGTGGCTGTGTGGATGAAACTATAGTCTCATTAGTGTGCTCGTTATCACCACTGTCTTCATCACTGCTAGCAAGTCTGTATCTGACCGTGCCCCAACTCCAGTCTACAGTTGCCTGCCGACTGTCATCTACATCACCCCTGTACACCATCACAGTATAAAATTCAGTGCAGTGCTGTACAGTAGATTACCGGCATCAACTCACTGTAGTTTGCACGTACAGACCAAAGATGTGCGAACTGTGGACGTGTCCACACATCCGCGAATGCAGGTCCACAGGTTTTTTTTGTGGGCAAAGACTAACAGCGAATCAAACATAAAGAAAAATTGCGGACACAGGCTAACGTGGATCTTGTTCCACGACGAGCGTATTTTTTTAATAACTGCTAACGAACTTTGTTTTGTTTAGCAAAATGCACTGCCAAGCCTGTTACTGCTGTTATTTTGCAATTGTAATCTGCTATAGGCCTAGAAGCCTACCTAACATACTAAAGACTAGGCCTATTCACTGCGGCTGCGAACTGATGCAAACACAAATGCACACATGGATCTTTGGTCAAAATCCGCGGAATGATGCAAACTAAAAAATTCGGGATCCGCACATCTCTGGTACAGACTAGTCCACAGAACTGCTGCTATTCGCTGGTGCTGCTAAGGCCTTAAACACCAACGGGTGTTTCATGCCACCACCACAGATATAAAAACCATAGATAGTGGATTCAGCAAAATCTCTGAAGCCCAAAAAGTGCCACGCCCACCTCCGCATATGCACGATAAATATTTTTCGAATTAAAAGCGTCTTTAATTTGATTTGTACAACAAAAAGTTGTAAGGTTACAGCTAAAATGATCTAAAAGTTCATGATATGCAATTTAGAAAAAAATAACGTACCGGGTAGCAAAAACAATCTGGTTTGCTAGCAGACGATAATGACGTTCGTGGCGTAAACTGCGTTTTTGATGCCATATCTAACACTAACGCTTTAGGCATACCTGGTGACGGCACGGCAGACAAAAAAAAATCTAAAGAGTTTTGTTTTGTTGTATTGAGGCAATATACTACAAAATCTGCTTTTCGTGCTCCGGCTTGGATGTATTTATAATATACTTATAATGAACTAACACTAACGCGTTAAGCTTCAAAAACGCAACTATAGGCGGCGGATCATACCACTTGAAATATGCACGATGAATATTTAATGAAACGGGCTTAAAACTGGCTTCAACTCGTTGCGTTAGGCGAATAGTGAGTAAACAGTCTACTTATTTATATGTCTGTGGCCACCACCAACAAGCTAGCAGGGGTGAATGAGTGAGTAGGGTTTAACATCCCGCCCGACAAAGTATAGGTCATTTCGAGGATGGTCTTTACGAACAAAATTGCACATGCATATAATAATGAAACAAAAAAAAAAAAGTTTGACCTTTACAGAAAGTTTAACCTTTATGAAACACAAATCAAAAAGAACAGCCTAAACGTAAAATTGTAAGAACTGCCGATTATAATTGTGCAGATGTAACAATAATGGCAGTTCTAATAATTTTCCCTGTTATCCTCCAGACAGTCATCAATCTCACAATGCTGTCTATTGGAGGATGGGGGTATAGTGTAACTAGCACTATGCACAGTAGTCTTTTCACAGTTACAGTTTTTGGCCATCTACATTATGTCGTTCCGAGCCAGGTAAAGGACCAAAGGTTGTTGCTGTTGAGTCTTAAAAATTACTACCAGTGACAGATGTCTTAACAGTTTTAACCACTAAACCAGCCATTAAGCCTTAGCAGCCTAACCAGCTGCTAGCTTAAAGAAACAAATACCAGAAACAAATACCAACCAGCCTGTGTTTAACAAGTTCTATGCTTTTCCTAGAACAGCTAGTCTCTCAAGCAGAATCTTAACATACTGTTGAAAAAAAACTTTGACAGGCTGGCTTCAATCTGCATCATCAAATCATCAGCATTTATAGCAATCACAGCAAACCACACCAAAAAACGACACAGTAAGATAAAGAACAGTTGGAAAAAAGTAATTACAAGTCACTGTCTTTATCACTGTCATCATCGCGGTCACCATCATCACTGGCGTGCTCCGATTTCCACTGCTTGTATTTCTCTATCAGTTCCACAAGGTACGACGTCTTCTTGGCCTTCTGAATGAATCGGTTTCTTAACAACTCCTTTGCAGTCGGCCGCTGTATGCACAGAACATGCAAATGTCTACAGGTGTCTGTGTCAAGGGTGCTCTATGCTACACTAGACATTTCACACATGGCACTTATAACACACCAACTGACCGACTGGCACTGATCCAATGACTGCAAAATTCAACAAGAAATCTGACCTAATGCTCATGAGACGTGCGAGAGAGTATAGCAGTTCCTGTTCGCAGATGGTTTTGGTCTATCTCCATCCATTTTGTTGCAATTCACTTTCTTGCTGCCAAAAATTGTCAAAAAATCAGCAAAAGCCCTATTTTGGGGGTCGTAAGTCATTCGAAAACATCGATGTTGATACCACAAAAAACACATCACCAGCATTTGTTATGATAAACAGCACGTCTGTGCCTATCTGCAACTGTTTTCACACAAGACAAGGAAATAGCAAGAAAAACTGGGCAAAAACATGGTGTACAGAGACAGGTACTATACAAATTATTATCCCAAAAGCAGCATTCACCACTCGTAACACAACTGCGACACGCAATGTCAACAAATTGACATAAAAACAAGAGAATTCCATGGTTCTGCATTCATATAGCACTGGTAAAAATGGACACAACAAAGTTTAAAGTGGCAGCAACTGGCAAAAAGCTATTTTTGCCACGACACTTTAAACTGCTCTTTAAACCAACTTTAGCAGAAACGTGCCAATCTCTCGGCTATTACTACTGTTGTTGCTGTTTTCATCAGAATACATGTACTTTCATCATCACCAATTCACCATACAGAACTCCAACACACTACAATCAAGACACTGGTACGCTAAATGTAGAGCATAAAGTATCATATTTTGATGATCAACACACAAAACTCAACAAGAAAAGCCCTGTTAATGCAAACGGGAACACGCAACAGCGGTGCATGTGAGAAAAGCCCAGTAAAACAAAGTCTAAATCAGTCGCCAGAGGGTGCGAGACGATCAGAGGCTATAGTATTTTACTTGTACTCACCAGACGGCATGACCTATCTCGCTCAGCCAATGCCGCATCGGCTGAAAATCACAAATTTTTCCCATTCCCCTCTCATTTAGCACCCTCGTTTGGGATGGCCCCTTCAAATTTATGGAAAAGCTTTACGGTTCCTGAAACTAGATTTCCAGGCAACCAACGGTGAAAATTTGGTGATCCTAACTTGCACCATTTTTGACTGATCCACCTGCATGACAGACGGACAGACAGAAGAACAGAATTGCGATGGCCAAGACACGCTACAGCAGTAGCTGCTGTTGAGTGTAAAAATGATGCAAAGCAAGTTGCAATGCTTAAACTTCAAACAACGCAGAGTGCGTACGTTTTCTGGTTCTTTGTTGAGGCACAGTTCAACAAACTCTTTAAACTGTCGGCTATAGTCGCCAGTCAGCTGTGGCGGGTTGTTCTTGGGAATTAAAAATAGAACTCGCATCGGGTGCATCTCCGAGTTGGGTGGCTCTCCTTTAGCAAGCTCAATGGCCGTGATTCCCAAACTCCATATGTCTGCCTACAGTACCAGAAACAAAAGCAGGATATCAATTTGCAATAATTAACATGCACTCGAGCACATCACTTGAACAGCCATTCTCCATGTAAACCAGGGCCAGCCAGTAGTTCCCTTCATTGTCCTTTTCCACTAACATGTGCACTGCGCAAGACTTCCAAGACTTCCTTAATGACAGAGGACTTCAAATATGCCTATATATGCTGTGTACTGTGAACCAAACAACATTGTTGATGACTTTTCCAGTTATCTAGCTGAGAGAAAAAAACAGATTCAAATGGACAAACCCTATCACATAACTTCTGCATTTTCAGGAAGGTAATGAAAAATATAACAGATACAAAGCTGTGTCAGACCTTGCAGTCGTACGGAGTTTGCTTGATGACTTCCGGAGCCATCCAGAACGGCGTTCCGACAAACGTACTCTTCTTATTCATAGTGTTGGTCAGCTGGCCAGCGACTCCAAAGTCAGCCAACTTCACATCACCTTTCTCTGACAGCAGCACATTGGCAGCTGACACAGACACAAACAAAGATATACACAGATAAACACACCCTCGCATACAGACCACCAGACACCAGACAGGGGCACAGACAGACAGACAGACAGACAGACAGCATCTCAACTAGAGCTGTCAAATTAACACATTAATTAAATCATCAATGCGTTAATAATAGAGCTGCCAAATTAACGCATTAAGTAACGCATAACTGCGTTAATAAATTAACAAGTGTTAAAAACATTAACGTGCGTTAAAATAATTGATGCACATACGTAAATTTATGTTAATTTACTAAATCCGTGAAGAAAAAGTTCCAATATTCCGTTAAACTGCAGTTATTTGACAACTGAATCAATTCAAGTAACTAAACTGTAGTTGCCTTTCTATCACTACTGTAAATAAATAATTATTTTGACGACAGGCTAATAGATTTCTATGCTAGCTATTATGGCAGTTATTGTTGACTATACATTTAAAATGTGTTGTTAACTTTCTATATTCTATAGCCGGAGCCCCCCAAACGTCGCTGCACACTGGGTAACTTACCTCTCTACTTACCCTCTCGACGGGCCTGTGTGCGTTAATAACACGTTAATTAGTGCGTTAGAAAAATTAATGCAGTGTGTTAATGCATTAAAAATTAAGGTTCAACAGCTCTAGTTAATAAATTAATGCACGTTAAAAAAATTAATGCACATATGTAAATTTATGTTAATTTACTAAATTCTGTGATACAAAAGTTCTAATACTTCGTTAAACTGCAGTTATTTGACAGTCGATTGAATTCAAGTAACTAAACTATAGTTGCCGTTCCATCACTACTGTAAATAAATAATTATTCCGATGACAGGCTAATAGATATCTATGCTAGCTATGATGGCAGTTATTGTTGATTATTTAGAATGTGTTTTTCACTTTCTGTATTCTACAGGCAGGCCCCCAAACGTTGCGAGACCCGGGGTAACTTACCCCCCCTACTCTCCCTCTCGACGGGCCTGGGTGCAGTGATAATGCGTTAATTAATGCAATAAAAAATTAATGCTCTGCATTAATGCATTAAAATAAAATTAATGCTTTGACAGCTCTTATCTTAACACATCCCAAATTTCATGTCATCCTTGTTAAACAGCTGCAAATCAACAGGTAACATAGCAATCACATCTGATCATCATCATCAATCACATGAGCATCACCAGCATCATGATATGTGTTAATCGTACTACTGAACACTGCTTGACAGCCACAGTAGCGCTACACTATGCCACTGCAACAATACAGTGAAATAATTTTAAGCACAAGAAACATCCAGAAGAACAATTGGCATGTTAGTAGTGTTAATATGCTATACAAAAAAACAGTTCAGTTTTGAGACGAGATTTGAGACCAGTCCAGTGTCATTTATCACTGCACCCAGGCCCGTCGAGAGGGAGAGTGGGGGGGTAAGTTACCCCACATTATATAATTATATCGACGTAGTATGACCATAGTAACACATAACAGAGCATGCCAGTAATGACGGTGACAGCGATGACGACAATGATAAAGACAGTGACTTGTAATTACTTTTTTCCAACTGTTCTTTTTCTTACTGTGTCATTTTTTGCTGTGGTTTGCTGTGATTGCTATAAATGCTGATGATTTTTAATAATGACATCTCAGCCATTAAAGAAAAAGCTTACTCCTTGAATACCTTTAATGTCTCGATGAAGTTTGCCTTCGGTGTGTAAGTAGTCGAGGCCCTTCAGAATTTCACGGAGAATTATTGCTATATAGTGTTCTTCAAACGTGCCAGCTTTCATGAGATCAAGAGCAGACCCGCCTCCTAGATACTCCATTATTATCCACAACATTGTGTCCTGTGTGCCGGTGTGCATATACATATACACATACTCACATAATCACAGAAATGATATAGAAATTGCTTAGCAGCCACAATTAAAATCACAGTGATAACATGGTCAGACAGCATTAGTAGTTAAGCACAGTAAATTACTGGGTATACAACATCTATCATATTTTTTGGTCAGAAAATGAGCACAAAAGCATGCAGCTATAATATTAACACCACTACTTGACCTGCTCATTTCCTATCCTCACTCATCGGTTACCAGAAAATGCCTGACTGCAGACTTAATGATTTTTTTATTACGTTGCATGGCACTACATAACCTATGTTGTGCTAATGTGAAGTTAAGAAACTGCTCATTTACTCACTCAGTGCAGGCAGCCAACACATGACTCTGATCCCACATCGAATGTAACACAAGCTCAACAGTGATATTTCTCATAGACTCGCAGTCAGTCCAAATAATTCCATGAATATAATAAAGTCTGAAGTAATTTCATGATGCACAAAAGTTCGAACATGAATTACTTTCAAATTTCATTAATACATATATTTATTATTACACTGCATAACTGTACTACACATTATAGCAGAAAGAAACGATTACCTTAAGATAAGAGCCAAAGTAATGCGTGACATACGGGCTGTCGCATTGCGAAAGCACCATAATTTCTTGCTGAATATCTTCAATTTCATCTTCAGCTTCCTCCAAATCAATTATCTTGATTGCTATCACTTGCTGTGTTCTTTTATCAATACCTTTGTAAACCTCGCCAAAAGAACCCTTTCCTATCTTTTCCTGCTGTGTAAATATTTCTTCTGGATCAATTTTTCCCTAACAGAAAACACACATACAGAGACAATTACAATTTCACATATAAAAACAGCACATTACACATGCACAAACACATCCATTGCTAAGAAATTAACAACCTTACCCCAGTACTAAGTACACTACGATGAGGTATAATAAGTAATGTAAATGAGTGACACAGTACAGCAGATATTATAGACTCATCGTTAAATCAAGTCCCTTAAAAAACTGAATTTGCACAAATATTTGAGAACCGTTTGGAATCACAACCACAAAAGCTGCAACAACCAAACTGTACACCTTAGTCTTAAGCCTTATTCGCACTCCAGAAAGCACGAGCAATCAGCATAGTATGTCACCTCAGGGTGCCATTCTAAATCTATCCGTCCTAATTCAGATTCTTGTTCAAAGTACACAAACTATACAAACGAAATTAAACCAACTTATACCTGCTGTCGAAACGGCAGCTTTGGGCTAACCGCCATGACAACGCTCCAACGACAACACGACCGGCTAGTGACAGGTAACTTTCGATGACCTCAGAAACATACGACGCGTCACTGCCACGAGTCAGTTCCGGCCGGTGGTACAACAAATCAACAAACCAAACTTCAGGTTTTGAACTACACCAAAACTCGGATATTTTAGTAATAGTCAACAAAAACTAAGAGAGATAACGAAAATTCGACTTCTAAACACAAATTAACCACAATCATCCATTTTGTTTTTCTCGGTGGGCGTGGTCAATTTATGAAGCCACTTCCGTGCTAACGGTAACGTATCGCCAATGTCAGCTTGAAAACCGGCGGGGCGCTAGTCCTTCACCAGTCCTCACCCAGGCATAAAGGTAGCGGTCAACGGCTTCTTCTTCGAAGAAGGCGGATGAACTGCGCCTCGTTGGTGCG